>Ga0194119_10000022_pt1 | contig 270477 bp, 231 predicted proteins | sample TA2MahC100mmetaG_FD_148620 | JGI IMG/M metagenome (GOLD analysis project Ga0194119, IMG submission 148620) | Freshwater microbial communities from Lake Tanganyika, Tanzania - TA2015018 Mahale Deep Cast 100m | ecosystem: Environmental > Aquatic > Freshwater > Lake | place: Tanzania: Lake...
AGCTCCTTGAGCCGCTTGGCCTCGTTGACCTCCATCATCCCGAACTGTCGCTTCCAACGGTGGAAGGTCTGCTCCGAGATGTTCTTCTCCTTACAGATCTCCACGATGCTCTTGCCGCCGTCGGCGATCCGCAAAATGCGGATCTTATCCTCAGTCGTATGTCGTTTGCCTTTCATGGTCTGGGTCCTTTCTGGTGGCCCAGACTAACACCCAAGGCGGCTCAAAATTTCGGGGTCAGGTCAGAATCGCAGACCGCAACACTCCCCTACGCGCCTCAGTACCTTGATACAACCAGACGATTGCAACCTTTTCGCAACTCCCGATCTATCCGCCGCCCGAGAACCGCCGCGCGGTCGTCAACCCGTCGCGCACGCCGGAGCATCGGCCGGTGGGGTCCTGCGGACATGGATCCCGACTAAACCAGGCCCTTCAAAACCTCCCCGTGACCCTTTGTTTAGAATTATTCTAATTCTTACTTGAAACTTAGAACCATTCCAATCTGTTCACCCCCTTCCCATGCAACCGACGGCTCAAATTTCGCCCGCTGCTTTGTCTCAGAAGCTCGCTGACAGCGGTTTGCGCAACACCCCCCAACGCGAGGTCGTCTACTCGGTCCTCGTCGGGAAACGCGACCACCCGACGGCGGACGAAGTGTTCGCGCGCGTGAAGTCCGAGATGCCAACCATCTCGCTGGCAACTGTTTACAACTGTCTGGAGGCCTTGGTGCAGTGCAATCTGGTGCGGCAGGTCAACTTTGAGCGCGGGCCGACCCGGTACTGCCCCAATCTCCATCCCCACGCCCATTTCCATGACGAGGCGACGGGGGCGACCTACGACATCGATCTGCCCCCGGCCCTGCTGGAGCAACTCCGCTCCCAGTTGCCCTCCGGCTACCGCGCTTCGGACGTGGAGATCACGTTCCGCGGACAAGCCACCGCCTGACGACCCGTCCGAGCACGTTTTCTCCCTTTCCTCCACCCACCTCCCTTTTTCTCGCAAACGCCATGTCTTCCCTCGAAATCCGCGATCTTCACGTCGCCATCCACGACAAGGAAATCGTCAAGGGCCTGTCCCTGACGATCCGCTCCGGTGAGGTGCACGCCATCATGGGGCCGAACGGCACCGGCAAATCCACCCTGTCAAAGGCCATCGCCGGCCACCCGGACTACACCATCACGCAGGGCGACGTGCTTCTCGACGGCAAGTCGATCCTCGAGCAGGAGCCGGACGAGCGCGCCCGGGCGGGCATCTTCCTCGCCTTCCAGTACCCGTCGGAAATCCCCGGCGTCTCGATCGCCAACTTCCTCCGCGCCGCGCTCCAGGCCCGCCTCGCCGAGGGCGAGGAACTGGACGCCACCACCTACTACAAGCGGCTCTACCAAAAGATGGACATGCTGAAGATCGACCGGAAGTTCACCTCCCGTTCGGTCAACGACGGCTTCTCGGGCGGCGAAAAGAAGCGCTGCGAGATCCTGCAGATGGCGATGCTCGAACCGAAGTTCGCGCTGATGGACGAGACCGATTCCGGCCTCGACATCGACGCCCTCCGCATCGTCTCGGAAGGCGTGAACGCCCTCCGCGGCCCGGGCCTTGGCGTCCTCATGATCACGCACTACCAGCGCCTCCTCAACTACATCGTGCCGGACTACGTGCACGTGATGTACGACGGCCGCATCGTGAAGAGCGGCGACAAGACGCTGGCCCTCGAGCTCGAGCGCCGCGGCTACGACTGGGTCAAGCAGGAGCTCGCGCCCGCCGCTCCCGCGCCCGCCACCGTCCACGCCTGAGTCCAGCCCCGACGCCATGAACGCCGCCTCCACCCTTGAGCCCGCGGTCCCCGAGACCGCCGCCGTCGAGAACCCCGCCGTCGGGATCGACCAGTCCGTCGGCGACTTCACCTACGACGTGAAGTACGACTTCGATGCCGGCACCGGCCTGACCGAAAACACGGTCCGCTACATCAGCGCCGTGAAGAAGGAAGCCCCCTGGATCCTCGATTTCCGGCTGAAGGCGCTCCAGACCTTCCTTGACAAGCCCATGCCCACGCACTGGGCGACGGGCGACCTCGAAAACATTCATTTCGACAAGATCCGGTACTACCTCGCCCAGGGCCAGAAGCCGAAGCGCACGTGGGAGGAGGTCCCGGACGACATCAAGCGCACGTTCGAGCGGCTCGGCATCCCGGAGCAGGAGCGCAAGTTCCTTGCCGGCGTCGAGGCGCAGTTCGACAGCGAGGCGGCGTATTCAAACATCAAGGACATCGTCGCCAAGCAGGGCGTCATCTTTGCCAATTCGACCGAGGCCCTGCGCGAGCACCCGGAAATCTTCCGCAAGTTCTTTGGCAAGGTCATCCCGACCGGCGACAACAAGTTCTCCGCGCTGAACAGCGCCGTCTTCTCCGGCGGCTCCTTCATCTACGTCCCGAAGGGCGTGAAGGTCGCCCAGCCGCTCCAGGCCTACTTCCGCATCAACGCGGAGAACTTCGGCCAGTTCGAGCGCACCCTGATCATCGCCGACGAGGGCAGCGAGGTCACGTACATGGAGGGCTGCACCGCCCCGAAGTTCTCGACCTCCACGCTGCACAGCGCGGTCGTGGAGCTGGTCGCGCTCAAGGGCGCGAAGATCCAGTACATCACCGTCCAGAACTGGGCTCCGAACGTGTTCAACCTCGTGACCAAGCGCGGCGTCGCGCACGAGGACGCCGAGATCAAGTGGATCGACTGCAACATCGGCAGCCGCCTGACGATGAAGTACCCGGGCGTGGTCCTGAAGGGCCGCCGGGCCCGCGGCGAGGTGATCTCCATCGCCCTCGCCAACGACGGCCAGCACCAGGACACCGGCGCGAAGATGATCCACGCCGCGGACGAAACGACGTCGACGATCATATCGAAGTCGATCTCGGTCGGCCAGGGCCGCGCGACGTACCGGGGCCAGGTCCACATCCCGCGCCGTCTCAAGGGCTGCAAGAACAACACCGAGTGCGATGCGCTGCTGATCAACACGAACAGCCGCACCGACACCTATCCCGCCATCACCGTGCGCGGCGACAGCCACGCGGTGCAGCACGAGGCGAGCGTCTCCAAGGTCAACGAGGAGCAGATCTTCTACATGCAGCAGCGCGGCCTGACCGAGGGCCAGGCGATGAGCCTCGCGGTGAACGGGTTCGTCAACGATCTCGTGCGCCAGTTCCCGATGGAATACAGCGTCGAGCTGAAGCGCCTGATCGATCTTGAGATGGAGGGTTCCGTCGGCTGAGCGGGCCCGGCCCGCGTCGCTGATCCGCCTGCACTCCCGGACCACCCGAGACCATGTCCTCCCCGTCCCTCTCCTCCCCCGCCGTCGGCGATTTCTCGCCGGAGGCCTTCGCCGCCCACCTCGCCGCCCTGCCGGCCGACGTCCCCGTCTGGTGGATCGAGCGCAAGCGGGCCGCGTACGCCCGGTTCACGGACCTGCCGATGCCCGGACCGACCGACGAAGCCTGGCGCTTCAGCAGCCGTGAGACCCTCACGCTCGCCGGTTTCGCCCCGGTGACGGCGACGCCGGTCGCCGGTGCCGCCGCTGCGGCTCGGGATGCCGCGGTGCCCGCGCTCTTCTCCGTCGCCGACGCCACCGCGTCGCTGACCTTCGGCGACGACCGCCTCGTCGCGCGCCAGGCGCTGCCCGCGGACCTCGCGTCGCGCGGCGTCGTGGTCGCGACGCTGCAGGAAGCGCTGCGCTCGCACCCCGACGTGCTGCGCGAACATTTCCTCTCGCAGCCGCAGAAGCTCGGTTCGGAAAAATTCTCCTCCCTGCACGCCGCGTTCGTGCAGGACGGCGCCTTCATTCTTGTGCCGAAGGGCGTCGAGGTGACGGCTCCGATCGTCGTCACGCATGCCAGCGCCGGAGCCGGCACGGCGGTCTTTCCACACACCCTCGTCATCCTCGGGGAGCAGGCCCGGGCGACGGTGGTCGACGCCTTTGTCTCGCCCGACGCGACCGCTCCGGCGGGTCCGCGCGCGGGTGCCTTCGCCTGCGGCGCGAACGACCTCTACGTCAGCCACGGCGCGCAGCTCACCTACGTCGCCGCGCAGCGCTGGTCGCTCGACACCCTCTCCTTCCAGCTCAATTCGACGATCGTCCGTCGCGACGCCCGCGTGCAGTCGCTGAACCTCCACCTTGGCGGCCGCCAGGCGCGGCACGAGTCGCTCTCGCAGCTGCAGGCCCCCGGCGCGTTCTCGGAAATGCTCGCGGTCACGGTCGCCGCCGATGCGCAGGACTTTGACCAGCGCACGCTGCAGATCCACCAGGCGCCTCACACCAAGAGCGACCTCCTCTACAAGAACGCGCTCCTCGACCGCGCCCGCACCACCTTCTCGGGTCTGATCGTGGTCGATCCCGACGCCCAGAAGACGGACGCGTACCAGAGCAACCGCAATCTGATGCTGTCGGACGACGCGGAGGCGAACAGCCTGCCCGGCCTGGAGATCCAGGCGAATGACGTCCGCTGCACGCACGGTGCGACGAGCAGCCGGATCGACCCGCAGCAGATGTTCTACCTCGAGGCCCGCGGCGTCACGCCGGCCAAGGCGCGCGAGCTCCTCGTCTTCGGATTCTTCGAGGAAGTCCTGAACCGCCTCGAGCACGAGGGACTGCACGAGTCGCTCCGCCAGCTCATCGCCACCCGCTTCCACTGAACGCCCGCGCATGAACCGAGACCGCATCCTCTCCCGCGACGTCACCGCCACGCAGATCCCGAGCGGTGATCGGCAACTCCTTCCCTCCGGCACCGCCATTGTCATCCACCAGACCCTCGGCGGCAGCTACACGGTGCAGACCGACTTCGGCCTGTTCCGCATCGACGGCCGCGACGGCGACGCGCTCGGCGAGCAGGTCGTAGAATCCACCGTCCAAGCCGCGACCCTGGCGGACGGTGCGCCCGATCCTGCGGCCGTCTGGGAGCAGCTCAAGAAGGTCTACGACCCGGAAATCCCGGTGAACATCGTCGACCTCGGGCTCGTCTACTCCATGGACGTCGAGCGTCAGACGGCCCCGGAAGAGGGGTTCAAGGTCAACGTCGCCATGACCCTAACCGCCCCCGGCTGCGGCATGGGCCCGGCCATCGCGGAAGATGCCAAATCGAAGATCCTTCTTGTGCCCGGCGTCAGCGCCGCCGACGTCCGGATTACCTGGGAACCACCCTGGAACCAGTCGATGATCAGCGAAGAGGGGAAGATGAAGCTCGGGCTGATCTGACGCGATCGGCGCGGGAGCAATGCTGTGGCTTGCGCCGCCCGGGCCGGTCCCCTTAGGGTCGGGACTTCCCCCATTCGCGCATGTCCTCGCTTTCCCGCCTCCGCATCAAGATCTACGCCGACGGAGCCGACCGCGCGGGCATCCTCCGGCTCCACGTCCTGCCTTTCATCCACGGTCTCACGACCAACCCCACGCTGATGCGCAAGGTGGGCGTGGGCGACTACGAGGCCTTCGCGCGCGACGTGCTGCAGGTCGTGACGGACAAGCCCGTGTCGTTCGAGGTCCTGGCGGACGACTTTCCCGAGATGCGGCGGCAGGCGCTGAAGGTCTCCGGCTGGGGAGCCAACGTCTACACCAAGATCCCGATCACCAATTCGCACGGCGAGAGCTCGGTCCCGCTGATCCGTGAACTCGCCCTCGCCGGGGTGAAAATGAACGTCACGGCAATCCTCACGCTCGAGCAGGTGCAGGCCGTGGCGGCCGCGCTGCAGGCGGACGTGCCGGCCGTCGTCTCGGTGTTCGCCGGGCGCATCGCCGACACCGGGGTGGACCCCATGCCGATCATGCGCGAGGCGCGCGCCGCGCTGGTCCATCTCCCCCGCGCCGAGCTGCTCTGGGCCTCGGTCCGTGAGGTGCTGAACATCCTGCAGGCCGACGCCACGGGATGCGACATCGTGACGGTGACGCACGACATTCTGGCCAAGGCGCAGACGATGCTGGGACAGGATCTGACGGCTCTCTCGCTCGACACCGTGCGGATGTTTGCCCGCGACGCCCGCGAGGCCGGCTTCCAGCTCTAGACCGCGCCGCGCTTCGACGGCGCGCGCATCCCGCTTTCTCCCCTTTTTCCCTTTCCCGTGAATCTGCTCTTCGTCAACTACGGCGATTTCACCAGCAACAGCGTCAACCACCTCGCCGGCTTCACCGCGGCCCTCACCGCCGCCGGCCATGACTGCGTGGTGGCGGTTCCGGGCAACCTCGACTCGCTGAGCGTCGTTCCCCACCCTCGGTTCCGCGCTGCGACTTACGATCAGTTGCTGGCCGAGCCCGCGGCATTCGCGGACGGGCGGCCGGCGGACATCATTCATGCTTGGACCCCGCGCGAAGGCGTCCGCCGCTTCGTCCTCGCCTACCGACATCTCGCCGCCTCCCGGGTCATCGTCCATCTCGAGGACAACGAGGAGCACCTGCTGCAGGCGTACATGCGCCGGGACCTCGCCCTGCTCCGCGACGAGTCGCCGCTCGACTATCCGAAGGCGCTGCCCGATCTGCTGTCCCATCCCGTACGCTACCGCAACTTCCTGCGCGTCGCCGATGGCGTCACAGTCATCGTCGACACACTGCGCACGTTCGTGCCCGCCGGGGTTCCGGTGCTGTCACTGCCGCCGGGCCTTGACCCCGCCGCTTTCCGCCCGACGGCGGCCGCCGCCGGCCTGCGCGAGCAGATGATGATCCGGCCCGACGAGCGGGTGATCGTCTACACCGGCAGCAACACCTTCGCCAACGAGGGCGAGATCCGTGAGTTGTTCCTCGCCGTGCAGCGCCTCAACGCCGCCGGCTGGCCGACGCGTCTTGTCCGCACCGGCTTCAGCAGCCCGGATTTCGTCGCCTCGCTTCCGGCCGACTGGCCCCAGTGGACGATCGATCTCGGCTTCATCGAGAAAGGCCGGCTGCCGGGCCTGCTTGCGATCGCGGATGTCCTCGTGCAACCGGGGGTGCCGGGGGCGTTCAACGACTACCGCCTGCCCTCCAAGCTTCCTGAGTTCCTCGCCAGCGGCCGACCGGTCGTGACCGTCGCCAGCAACCTCGGCCTGCAACTGGAGGATGGCGTCAATGCCCTCGTCCTGCCGGTCGCGGACGCCGCCGCGATCGCTGACGCCTGCATTCGCGTTTTCTCCGACGAGGCCCTTGGCCGCCGCCTCGGTGAAGGCGGCGCGGCCTTCGCACGGCAGCACTTCGACCTAGCAGCCGTCACCAGCCGTCTGGCCGCCTTCTACGACGAGACCCTCGCACGGCCGGCACCCGCGTGGTGGCACGATGCCGCCCCCGGCGCCGAACTCACCCTCGCCGCGCGCCGCCTGCATGCGCTGCTCGCCTCCCGTCCGGGCAGCCCGACCGGAGGCTGGTCCGACCTCGTCGCGGCCGCCGCCGACCTCGCCCGCTCCTGTCGCGACCTCGAATGGATCGACGCCCGCCACGAGGAGACCCTCGCTGCGGTTCGCAAAGGTCTGGAGTCAGACCGCGACGAGTGGAGGCGGGCGTGGCAACTCACCGACCAGCACGTCAAGAATCTCCGGGAAAACCGGATCGCAACGGAGAACCACGCCGCCAATCTCGAGAAGGTGGTCGCGGGGCTCACCGCCGACGTCGAGCGCCTTTCCGCGCAACTCGAGCAAAGCACCATCCTCCTGCAGTCATCCCGCCAGCAGGCCGCCGCCTACGAGCGCGAACTGGCCCGGGAGGAGCGCAACCGCATCATCATCGGGGAACTCAAGGCCGTCCTCGCCGAAAGGGATTCCGCACTCGCAGAGGCACACAGGCGCTTGGCCGAAGGCGAGCGCCACGCCGCCGGCCTCGTCGGCCAGATCGCGGCCCGCGACACCTCGCTCGCGCAGGCGGCGTACCAACTCGCCCACACCCGCGCCGGCGCCCTCGCGCTCGGCGAGCGCGCCCGGGCGGAATCGGACCTGCTGCGTCAGTTGCTCCGCGACCGCGAGGAGGCGCTGGACTCCCGTGAACGCAAGGTGCGCGCGATGCAGGCTTCCGCCTCCTGGCGCCTGACCGCCCCCCTGCGCGCCCTCCGGCGGTGGCTGATTGATCCTCTCCGCCGGGGTTCCGCCGCCACGACCACCGCCGCCCCAAGCCAGCCCGCGCTGCGCCCCTCCGGCCTCGCCTTCCGTCCCGAGCACTTTGCCGATCCCTCGAACTCCTTCCTCTACAGCGTCGACTACCCGCAGGCCTGGAGCTTCTCCGGCAGCAAGGTCGTCGTCCGCGGCTGGTGCCTCTCCCGGCTGCCCCTCGCGCTGAAGAAGATCCAAGCCCGCATCGGCGCCCGCACCTACTCCGGCGTCTACGGGCTGAAACGCATAGACGTCCTCGCCGCCCTGCGCGACACCCCCCACGCGGAGTACAGCGGCTTCAAGATCGAAATCGCCTTGGAGGAAACCGATACGGAAATCGTCCTCGAGGTCGCCGACATCCATGGAGTCTGGCACCCTTTTTTTTGGTCGCCGGTGCGGGTGGGCGCTCACCTCGCCGCACCGGAGCTGACGAGTTATGAGCGCTGGGCCGAGACCTACGACCGCCATACGCCCGAGTCCCTCGCCGCCCTGGCGGCCCGCGTGCCCCAGCTGCGCCAGCGGCCGCTGATCTCGATCCTCGTGCCGGTGTACCATCGTTCCGCGGAGGACGAGGTCTGGCTCCGCCGCGCCGTGGACAGCGTGCGGCGTCAGGTCTATCCGCACTGGGAGCTCTGCCTCGCCGACGACGCCTCACCGGCACCGCACGTGCGGCCGCTGCTCGAGGCATTCACCCGCGAGGACCCCCGGATCAAGGTCGTCTTCCGCGAGCGCAACGGGCACATCTCCCACGCCTCCAACTCCGCCCTCGGGCTCGCCACTGGCGAGTTCACCGCGCTGCTCGACCACGACGACGAACTCGCGCCGCACGCGCTGTACGAGGTCGCCTCGCTGCTCGACCTGCACCCGGAGACGGACCTCGTCTACTCGGACGAGGACAAGATCGACGAGGAGGGGCGGCGGCACGAGCCCTACTTCAAGCCGGACTTCCTGCCGGACCTTTTTGAGAGCCAGAACTACCTTTCCCACCTTTCCGTCTACCGCACCTCCCTGCTCCGCGCGGTCGACGGCCTCCGGCCCGGCTACGAGGGCAGCCAGGACTGGGACCTCGCGCTCCGCGTGATTGAGCGGTCCTCGCCCGAGCGCGTCCGGCACATCCCCAAGGTGCTCTATCACTGGCGCGCCATCCTTGGTTCGACCGCGCTCATGCTGAGCGAGAAGAACTACCCGGTGGAGGCCGCGAAGCGCGCGCTGACCGATCACTTCCAGCGCATCGGCGAAGCGGTGGAGCTGGTGCCGGTCCCCGGCGACCACTGGCGCGCGCGACGCCCGCGCCCCGAGCCCGCGCCGCTGGTCTCGATCATCATCCCGACCCGCAACGGGCACCACCTGATCTCGCGCTGCATCGACACCCTGGTCGCGAAGACGCTGTACCCGAACTACGAGATCCTCGTCGTCGACAACGGTTCGGATGACCCGAAGACGCTGGAGTACTTCCGGCGGATCGAATCCGACCGCATCGCCGTGCTGCGCTACGATGCGCCCTTCAACTACTCGGCGATCAACAATCACGGAGTCCGTCACGCCCGCGGCAGCATCATCGCGCTCCTCAACAACGACCTTGAGATCATTCACGGCGAATGGCTCGACGAGATGGTCAGCCAAGCGGTCCGTCCCGGGATCGGCTGTGTGGGCGCGCTCCTCTACTACCCCAATGACACCATCCAGCACGCCGGCGTGGTCATCGGCATGGGCGGCGTGGCCGGGCACCTCTTCCGCGACTTCCCGCGCGGGACGGATGGCCGCTGCAACCGGGCGCGCCTGACGCAGAACTTCTCGGCCGTGACGGCCGCCTGCCTCGTGGTGCGCCGCGAAGTCTTCGAGCAGGTGGGCGGGCTCGACGAGTCGCTGGCGGTCGCCTTCAACGACGTCGACTTCTGCCTCCGGGTGCGCGCGACGGGCCTGCGCAACCTCTGGACCCCGTTCGCCGAACTCTACCATCACGAAAGCGCCAGCCGCGGGGCGGAGGACACGCCGGAGAAGCACGAGCGCTTCCGCCGCGAGGTCGAAGCCATGATCGAGCGCTGGCGCGACGTGATCGCGCACGACCCGGCTTACAATCCGAACCTCTCGATGGAATTCACCGACTACAGCCTCGCCGCGCCGCCACGGGCGTGGTCGCCGTAGTCGATTCGCTCCCAACCGCCCCCGCCCCCCGACCGCCGCAAACAGCCGCGCGCCACCGCGACCGCCGCCGCCCTAGCTGCGGCTCAGGGCGAGCCGGAGGGCGAGGGCGATCAGCACCACCCCCATCGTCCGGTCAAACCAGTGTCCGCGGCGGAGGAACGCGCGGCGCACCCCGGGCTGGCTGAAGCCGAAGGAGACGAGCGAGAACCACAGCGTGGTCGCGACGACCATCCACGCGCCATACGCTCCCTGCAGCCAGCGCGGAGTCTGTGGGCTGACCACGACGGAGAAGACGGAGATGAAGAAGAGCGTGGCCTTCACGTTCGTGGCGTTCGTCAGGAAGCCCGTGACAAAGGCGTGCCGGACTGCATCGGGAGCGGGCGCCGCCGGCACGCCGGCCTCAGGCACGTCCTCCTGCCGGGGACGGGACCACAGCGACTGCACGCCAAGCCAGAGGAGATAGACGGCACCGACCGCCTGAAGTGCCTCAAGCAGTCGCGGCGAGGTGCGGAGCAGCAGCCCCAACCCCAGCACCGAGTAGAGCACATGCACCACGATCCCGCTGCCGATGCCCGCGCTGGTGGCGAGGGCGACGCGACGGCCGTGAACGATGCTTTGTCGGAGTACGATCGCGAAATCGGGCCCGGGGCTGATCACCGCGAGGGCGTGCAGCACGGCGAGCGTGGTGAATTCAGCCCAGGGGTTCATCATGGCCGGGACGTGAGGTTCCACGACCGCCACCGACCGCTCAGAGCTGGTTCGAACGGACCTCCGGATCCGCCAGCAGCCGGTCGATCCCCTTGGAGCGGATGAACTCCTCGAGACGCGCGTCGTTCCGGTGCTTGCGGGCGGCCTTGTCGAGCCGTTTGCGAGCGTCGGACTCGCGGTTCAGGACCACGAGGAGGTAAAGCTGCGCGATGACCTCCGCCGTCGAATCGGTCTCGTCGTACCGGCTTTCATGGAGATCCAGCGCCCGGCGGTAGGCGCTGCGAGCCTCGTCCTTCTGACCGAGGCGGACATGGATGAGCCCGAGACTGAACCACCAGTCCGGGATGTCGTCGCGCAGGGCGATCGCCTTCTTCATCGCCCCCTCCGCGCGCCGGTAGTCACGAATCTGCGCCGCAAACGCGGCCTCGGCCGCGTGGCCCTCGGCCTCGGCCGCCACCTTCCGATCGACCGTACGCGGCGCGCCGGGCGGGCGATCCCCGCCTCCGCAGCCCACCATTCCCAACGCCAGCACCCCCGCGAGGGTGGCGACGAAAGCCCGGGGAACAACGGATCGGATTCGAAGCGGAGATGACGGCGGCGGCATGGGACGACGTCCCACGCTACGAGCCCGTGGCGGGGAAGAAACCCAAAAAACCATCCGCCCGGCGCACGCCGCCACCCGCAAACGGGCTCGGCATCTTGACTCGCAAGTCGAGCCGGACGCCCCGCCCTCCACGTGCGCGGCCGACGCCCCGCCACGGCGCCCCGGTGCCCGGCTTACAAGTCGATCGGGACGGTCGCGACGGCTCCCTCAAGCGTCGCGATGCCCTCGCGGACCTTGAGCAACGAGTCTTGGTGCAACGTCTTCATGCCCGCCCGCATCGCGATGCGCTTCAACTCGGCGGCTTCCAGCCCCTTGTTGATGCCATCAACCAATTCGTCGTTGGTGATCATGAGCTCGTGGATGCCCACGCGGCCCTTGTAACCGGAGTTGCCGCACTTCGGACACCCCCGCGGGTTGGCCTTGTAGATCGGCCCGCTCCATCCCAGCCCCTTCTCCAAGATCTCCTTCTCCCGCGTATGCGGCTCGGCCTGATACCGGCAACTCTTGCAAACACGCCGCATCAGTCGCTGGGCGCAGACGCAGAGGAGAGAAGAGGAGATCATGAACGGCTCGACTCCCATGTCGGTGAGTCGCGCCACCGTCGACGGCGCGTCGTTGGTGTGGAGCGTGGAAATGAGCAAGTGACCGGTGAGCGCGGCCTCGACCGCGATGTTGGCGGTTTCCTTGTCGCGGATCTCACCCACGAGAATGATGTCGGGATCCTGACGCAGGAAGGACCGGAGGGCGGCGGCGAAGGTCAGGCCGATCTGCCGGTGCATCTGCATCTGATTGATGCCATTGAGCGTGTACTCGATCGGGTCCTCGGCGGTGCGAATGACCAACTCGGGCGAGTTGATTTCGTTGAGCGCCGAGTAAAGCGTCATCGACTTGCCGGAGCCCGTCGGTCCGCAGTGGAGGATCCTGCCGTACGGCTGGCGGATCACCTCGCGGTAGCGCACCAGATTTTCCTTGGAGAAACCGAGGGCGGTCATCGGGAGCGTGGACTTCTGTTTGTCGAGGATACGCATGACCACGCCCTCGCCGTGGTTGAGCGGAGCGGTGGAGACGCGGAGGTCGATGTCCATGCCCTTCTTCGTGTACTGCTTGAAGACGATGCGGCCGTCTTGCGGCAGGCGACGCTCGGCGATGTCGAGGTTGCACATGATCTTCAGGCGGGCCACGAGGGCTGGGCCGACCTTGGCGGGGAGACGCAGCTTTTCCTGACAGACGCCGTCGATGCGGTAGCGCACGACCATTTCCTTTTCCTGCGGCTCAACGTGGATGTCGGATGCACCCAGGTAATAGGCGTCCTCGATGACACGATTGCCGAGTTGGATGATCGGACCGGACTCCTCGTTGACGTCCTCGCCGACCGATTCCTCGGCGGCCTTGCCGAACTCGGCGCCGATCTGCTGCACGACCTCATCGAAGCCGGCGCGCTCGGCGGACCTGGCGAACTTGTCACGGATGTCCTTCTCGCGGCCGAGCAGGCGGATGATCCGTTTGCCGGTCATCTCCTGCAGCCGGGCGGGCACGGTGACCTCGAACGGATTGGCGAAGGCCACGAGCAGGAAGTCGCCCACCTGCCCGATGGGCAGAAGAACATGTTCCTGACAGTACTCCTGCGGGATGCGCTCGAAGGTGGATGCCGAGACGCGGTGCCGGGTCACATTGCAGGGCGCGAGGCCGAGGGCCTGCGCCCGTGCCACCAGCAACTGAAAGGGCGTGATCCCGTGACCCTCCTGGAGGAGTTTGTCGAGGGCCTCGCCGCTCAATTCCTCGGGATGGTTGGCCAGCGCCTGCCGCTGCTCCGACGTGATGCGCCCGTACTCTTCGAGCTTGGCGACGACCTGGGTCTGGACTTTTCCGAGAGGCTTTGCCGGACGTTTTGGGCGGCGATGATTTCGAAAAGCTTCTCGTTGGCCTTTTCCAAGTCTTCGATTTTGACGAGGTTGGCCTCGACGAGGGAAGCGCCCATGAGGCGGTTGGCCCGCATGAGCAGCGCACGGTTCTCAGGAGACATGTCACCTCACTTCGTCACGCCAAGCCCTCGGCTTCAGGCACGCTTTTTCCGCGGTTTGGGCTCGGGCCCGCGGACCCGGCGGCGCAGACCCTCCTTGAGCGAGTCGAGACCCTCACCGTCCAGGCAGGAGATGGTGAGGACATCGACCTTGTGGCGACGCTTGAAGGCCGCGAGGTGGGCGCGGGCCTCCGGCAGGTCCATCTTGTTGGCGACGACGAGGCGGGGCTTCTTGAGCAGGGCGGGGTCGTACAGCTTGAGTTCCTTGAGGAGCACGCGGTAGTCGTCGCGGGGGTCGCGGCCATCGACGCCAGCCATGTCGATGAGGAACATGAGCAACCGACAGCGTTCGATATGGCGCAGGAACCGATGGCCGAGACCCCGGTTTTCGCTGGCGCCTTCGATGAGCCCGGGCACGTCGGCGAGTAGGATCCGGTCAAATTGGGTGGGATCGGGATATTCGATGACGCCGATCTGGGGGTGGAGGGTGGTGAACGGGTAGGCGGCGGTCTTGGGCCGGGCCTTGGTGATCGCGTTCATCAGCGAGGACTTGCCGGCATTCGGGAAGCCCACCAGGCCGACGTCAGCGATGCTCTTGAGGACCAGTCGGAAGGTCCCTCCCTCGCCGGGGTGACCGGGGTTGGCGTTGCGGGGGGCGCGATTGGTCGAGCTCTTGAAGTGCGTGTTCCCCCACCCTCCGTTGCCGCCTTTGCAGAGGACCACGCGCTGACCGTCCTCCACGACTTCGGCGACCACCCGGCCGGTTTCGTCGTCGGTGACGACGGTCCCGAGCGGCATCCGCAAGGTGACCGCCTTGCCCTCGCGGCCATGGCAGTCCTTGCCCAAGCCGTGCTCGCCCCGCTCGGCCTTCCAGTGCGGCTTGAACTTGTAGTCGATGAGGTTGTTGGTGTCGTCATCGCCCAGCAGGATCACGTCGCCGCCCTTCCCCCCATCGCCGCCATTGGGTCCGCCCCAAGGCTCATACTTCTCGCGCCGGAAGGAGACGCAGCCGCGCCCGCCGTCCCCAGCCTGGACCTTGATCACGCATTCATCGACGAACATTCAGTCCACTGTGCAGAATCCCGCCACCTTGCCAAGGGGCGATGGCTCCCGACGTAAAGGCTCCCGGTCAGAGCACGATCTTGACGCCCTTGCGCAGGTAGGTGGGCACGTCGAGGTCCTGCCCCTCGAAGAGGTTGCGGTCGGTCTTGTCGAAGTAGCCGCGGCTTTCGACCTCGCTGAACGAGAACTCGTTCTGGGCGCTCGGGGAAGCGGACAGCTCAAGGGACAACTGCGGACCGCCTCCCGGCTTGGTTCCCTTGGTGGAGACCTTGCCGGAGGCGGCGACCGGCGCCTCGGAGGTACCTTTGTCAGGGTCCTCGTCCCGGGCTGCCGATGCCGGGTTGGCTCCGGGTATCGCACGGGGACGCGCCGGGGCGACGGGCCGACGGGTGTTGACGCGGCTGCCGATGTCGGTGGTCCCGAGCACGCAGACCTCCACCCGGCCCGCCATCGTTTCGTCGATCACGGCGCCCATGATGACGTGCGAGTCCCGGCCGAACTGCTCGGTGACGGCCGTCATCATCTCATTGACCTTGGGCAGGGTGAGATCGGGGCCGCCGGTGAGATTGACGAGAAGTCGCTCCGCCTTGCGGGAGAACTCCGGAGTGGCGAGGAGCGGGCAGAGCTTCAGGCTCTCGATGGCCTCGGCCACGGCTTGGTCGCCGTGACCGGTCCCGAGCCCGAAGAGGGTCTTGCCCCCGCGGGCGACGAACGCCTGTCGGAGGGTGGCGAAATCGAGGTTGATCAGGCCCGTGCGATGAAGCATCGCCCAGATCGACTTCACGCCGCGGCCGATCCACTCATCGGCGCGCGCGAACGAGTCGAGCACCGTCTCGTTCTCCGCCGCTTCCTGCAACAACACGTCGTTGGGCAGCGGGATGACGGCATCGCACACCTTGCGCAGCGCCTGCAGACCCTCCTCGGCCTGCCGCAGGCGTCGGCCACCTTCGAAGGCGAAGGGCATCGTGACAAACGCGATCACGAGCGCGCCGGCCTCAGTCGCGAGTTCGGCAAGGACGGGCGCGGCGCCGCTCCCCGTGCCGCCGCCCATGCCAGCGACAAGGAAGACGAGGTCGCACCCAGCCACCGTGGCCTGCAACTTCTCGCGATCCGTCTCGGCCGCCTCGCGCCCGAGTTCGGGGTCCGCCCCCGCGCCCAGGCCGCGGGTGACCGTCGCCCCGATCAGGAGTTTTTCCTGCACCGGCGAACTGGAAAGGGCCTGATGGTCGGTGTTGATCACCGCGAGCGCCAACCGCTCAAGGTTGTCCATCTTCAACCGGTCAACGGCGTTGGACCCGGCCCCGCCGACCCCGATGACCTTCATCGCGACACTCCGGTCGGTCAGCGCACTATGCTCCAAGGGAAGTTCGTTTGCCTGCATGGGGACGGGAGGAGGACTCAGGAGGCAAAGAGTTTCTTGAACAAGCCGGTGGTCTTGCCCCGCTCAACCGGCACCTCCGGGCGCGAACTCAGTCCGTAGTGGAGTAGGCCCAGCACCGTCGAATAACTGGGGTCACGCAGATTCTCGCTCACCCAGGAAGGCGCCTCGCTGAGGTGGGTCGAGACGCCAAACACCTTTCCGGCCGCCTCGGCGATGCCGGGAAGCTTGCTTGAACCTCCGGTCAGCACGACGCCCGAGCCCAGACGCTCGGGCCCGAAGGCCGGACCCAGCTTCTTCTTCACGACCTCAAACAACTCCCAGATGCGGGCGGCCGTGATTTGCTCGATCGTCATGCGCGGGAACTGGCGGTCGCCGATCGCGAAATCCCCGTTCAGCCAGACCTTGTCGTCGCGGCTCTTCGTTAGCGTCGTCGCCCGCGCACACCGCAGCTTCAGCTTCTCCGCCTGTCCTTCCGTCAGACGCAGCCCCAAGGCGAGGTCATTGGTGAGGTGCGAGCCGCCGACCGGCACCACGCCGGCCACCTGGGGCATCCCGTCGCGGTAGAGCACGTAGTCCGTGGTGCCCGCCCCGATGTCGAGCACCAGCACGCCGTGCTGCCGCTCGTCCGCCGCCGTCACGATCGTGCCGGAGGCGAGGCTGGAGAGAATGAGTTCGGAGACCCGCACGTTGAACCCGCGAATGACGTGGATGTTGTCCGCGATGCGGCTCTCCTGGCCGTGCACCACGTAGTAGCTGACCTGCAACTCGCGGCCAACAAGGCTGTCCGGGTCCGGCACGAGGCGCCCATCGAGGCGGAAGGGCCGGCGCAGGCGCTGCACGACCATCCGGCCGTCGGGCAGTTGCTTGGATCGCGCCATGTTGCACACCGTGGCGATGTCGAAGTCGCTCACCATGTTGTTGGCGGCGGACACCTGCACGGAGGCGTCGCTCGAGAAACCGTCGAGGTGGGCACCGGTCTGCGCGAGGTAGACCTCGTCGACGCGCACGCCGGCGCTGCGCTCGGCCTCAAGGAGGGCGCTGTGCGCCGCGTCACTCGCCGCCTTGAAGTCGAAGACCGAGCCCTTGATCACGCCGCGGGAGGCGCTCTCGCCCATGCCCACGATGCTCAGGCTGCGACCATTGGTCACTTCGCCGATCAACACGCTCGCTTTGGCGGTGCCGATCTCGACGGCACCAATGTATTTTGTCCGGGAAATCACGTCAGCTGTCCGGGTTGGAGGAAATGCTCACCGTGAAGCGGGGGGCCTTCACCGCGCCCGTACTGTTCTTCGCCGCGCCACCCGTCGCCGCCATCCCGGCTCCGGTCCCTTGCGGCACCGCCCGCGCGCCGGCGGCCCCGGCCGGGCTGGCCGAAGGCGTCGGCCGCGTCGCCGGCGCCGTCTCTTCGGTCGCGAAGAGCACCGGCACCTGCTTCTTGCCGAGGGAAAGGTTGATCATGCCCACCGGACGCTCCCGCGTCTCCGACAGCACGGCATCCAAGAGTGCGACCTGGGTGAAGAAGTCGTCCCGGAGGCCGAAGACAATTTCCCGCACGTGCTCGGTCCGCACGAGGATTTCGCCGTAGCTCGCAAACCGGTCCATGCCGATCACCCGCCAGGTCCGGCGCAGATTCGGCACGTTGATCTGCGCGGTCTCCAACAGGTCGGCCACCGTCTCGAGTCCCGCCACCGGCGCGAACCCGCCCCGCGCCAGCGGAGCGAGGGTCACGCCGTCCAACCACGGCAGGGCCGCCACCAACTCGGGCGCATAGTTCACGCCTGGAAACACCATCCCATCGCGGGCGACGAGGTAATCGCGCGGCTGTCCCGAGCGATCCGCGACGCGCAGGCGTACGACCGGGCTGCGCTCCTGCAGCGTCACCACCAAGGTGTCGGGAAACTTCCGGGTCAGCACCGCGGTCCGCACCTGCGGGTCAGCGAGCAAGTGCGACTGCAGAGCGTCAAGGTCGAGTTCCATCAGCGCCACCCCGCGCGGCAGCGCGAGCTTCTCGACCACCCACTCCTCGTCGAGGACGCCATTGGTCGTGAGCTTGATCGTGCGCAGGGGATCCGACTTCACCGGCGCGGCGAGCTTCATGGGGTCATGCCGCCAGAGCTGCACCACTTCCCACCCCGCCCACGCGAGGCAGGCGACGGCAGCGAGGGCGAATCCCGCCTTCACGAACCCCATCGTCAGGCGCCGCCGGCCCTCGCGCGACATGGAGCGGGGCGCGACTTCCTGGGGAATGTCGCGCCACGAACGGGCGGAGAAAACGAGGCCAGCGGGCTTGTTCATCTCAGCGGATCCCGCCACGGAAGCGCCGCAGCGCCGGGTTCACCAACTCCCTCACCAACGAGGTGAAATCCAATCCCGCGCAGCGAGCGCTCATGGGCAGGAGGCTCGTGTCCTTCATGCCGGGGAGCGTGTTGATTTCGAGCAAAAACAATTCGTCGCGGGGCGAGAGCATGAAGTCGATGCGCGCATAATCACGGCAGCCGCACGCCGCGAACGCCCGCTCCGCCGCCGCCTGCGCCGCCGCCGTCACCGCGTCCGACAGAGGCGCCGGCGCCAGATACTGGGTCAACCCCTTGGTGTACTTCGAGGTGTAGTCAAAGGTCCCGCCTTGGGGCACGACCTCGACCACGCCCATCGCCTTGCCATCGAGCAGGCCCACCGTGAGCTCACGGCCCCGGATCCGCTGCTCCGCCAGCCACTCGCCGTCCGCCAGTCCGGCCAGCGCACGCTCAAGTCCAGCCGGGTCATCGCAAACCGCCAAGCCGACGCTGCTGCCCGAGGCCCGGGGCTTGAGCACGACCTCCGGACCCAGCCGGGCGACCAGGTCCGCCGTGGTCGGGCGGTGCGAGGCCGGGAAGCTCACCCCCGCCGCCACGCGCACGCCGGCCGCCGCCACCGCCTGCTTCGTCCGCTCCTTGTCAAAGGTCAACGCACTCGACGCCGCATCGCAGCCGGCGTAGTGGACACCCGCCGCGTTGAGCAGCGATTGCATCGCTCCATCCTCGCCAAAGGTGCCGTGGAGGGTGGAGAAGACCACGTCGCGCGCCGGATCCAGCCCGACCGGCAGCCGCGCCTCCCGCACCTCCACGAGGCGGGTCGGAAAGGTCCGCGCCAGCGCCAGCGCGCTCGCCCGGCCGGAGCCGAGCGAGACTTCGCGCTCGGCCGACACTCCGCCGCACAGGACCACGATCGTTGGGGTCAGGGTTGTCATCGCGTCAAAGTTCCTCCCGCCAATCGCCGCCGTAAAGCAGAACCTCCGGCTCGAGGGTCACGCCCTTCACCTGCTGCACGCGCTCCCGCACGCGCCGCACGAGGGCGATCACGTCCGCGGAGGTGGCGCCGCCGCGGTTGATAATGAAGTTGGCGTGCACGGTCGCCACTTCAGCCCCGCCCACGCGCTCGCCCTTGAGTCCGGCGGCATCAATCAGGCGCCCCGCCGAGTCTCCGGGCGGGTTCTTGAACATGCACCCGGCACTGGGCTCGCGGGGCTGCGACTGGTGACGCTTGTCGCGGTACGCATCGATCTGCCGGCGGATCGCCTCGTCCTCACCGGGTGCAACGCGCGCCGGCCGCAGCACCGCCTCAAGTGCGATCGCCGTCTCCAGCTCCGCGCAATGACGATAATCGACGTTCATTTCGTCCTTCCGGTAGGTGCGGACCTCGCCCTCCCGCGACATGACTCGGACTTCCTCGACGACATCGAACATCCAGCCCCCCATCGCTCCGGCGTTCATGCGCAGCGCGCCGCCGACGTTGCCGGGGATGCCTTCGAGGAATTCGAAGCCCACGAGGCCCGCCTTGCTCGCAAGGCCGCAGAGATTCTTCAGGCGAAGCCCGGCGCCCACGCGCACGCGGCCGTCCGCCTCCGGCAGGAAGCGCTGCCACGCCGGATGCCCGAGGCTGATCACCACCGCATCCACGCCCGCGTCCGGCACCAGCAGATTGGAGCCGCGGCCAAGCATGATCATCGGCACGCCGGCCGCCGCGACGCGTCGAACCACCGCGGCCAGGTCGGCCTCCGACGCGGGCTCGGCCAGGATCCTCGCCGCCCCGCCCACCCGCAGGGTCGTGCGCGTGGCGAGCGCTTCCTCGCGGCGCACCGCGGACTCCGGTGCCAGCGCCGCGCGGAGCGCCTCCGCCAGCCGATCCCAGTCAGGGGTGCCTTCCGCGCTCATACCGCCTCCATTCCCGGTTGCGCCGCCGGTCGCGGCCGGGATGCCGCGATCGACTCCAGATCGTTGGCCAGCACCGCCGCCGCATCGACCGCCTGCTGGGACCGCAACGCCGCCCGGTGCGCGGCGAGGGCCTGCGGATCCGCCAGCAGCGTCCGCACGACGGCCGTGAGTTCCACGAGGCGCCCCTGCGGCAGTTGCCGCCCGCCGCCGTCCTGGACAAAGGCCACGGCGTTCGCCGTCTGATGATTGTCCGCCGCCTGCGGATACGGCACCAACACTGCGGGCGTTTCCGTGCGCACGAGTTCCGCGATCGTTCCGGCCCCCGCGCGGGAGACCGCAAGATCGGCGGCCGACAACACCGTGGCCATGCGATCCGAAAACGGGACCTCAATCACGCGCACCTCGCCCCCCTCGCGATCGCGCAGCGGGCGCACCTCCGCCGCGCCCTTGCCGAGCCCGGTGAGGCAATAGAGCTGGATGCCGCTCTCCGCGAGTTCCGCTGCCGCCCCGCGGGCCCACGTATTGAGGGCCGACGCGCCCTGACTGCCGCCGAGCACGACCACGACGGGTCGGTCGACGAGAAGACCCAGTGTGCGCCGCGCTCCCTCGACCGGTTCACGCCGGAACTCGCGGCGCAACGGCAGGCCCGACTCACGCACCGCGCCGCGGCGGGCGGATCGGAGTGCGACTCCCGGGGGGAGATACACGCGGCGGGCGAGCCGCCCCAGGACCCGCACGGCCCGGCCGGGCACGCGATTGGCTTCGTGGAGCACGACGGGCACGCCGAGGAGCCACCCCGCCACCGCCGGGCCCACGGACGTGAAACCGCCGAAACCGATCACCGCCGCCGGCCTCTCCCGACGCACGCGGCGCCAGCCCGCCACCAAGGCGCGGAGCTGCCCGAGTCCGAAGCGGGCCATCCCCAGCACGCCGCCGTCGAGACCGGCGGATGCGACCGGCTCGAACACCAGCTGCGGGTACTTCTCAGCCAGACGCGCATCGACCTGCTTGCGGCTGATCAGGAGGCGCACCTGATGCCCGCGCCGCTGCAGTTCCTCCGCCAGCGCAATCCCCGGCGCCAAGTGTCCGCCGGTGCCGCCACAGGAAATGAGGAAACGACTCATGCTGTCACCTCCTCCAGCCCGCGCGTCGAAAGTCCCGCGCCCGGCTTCCCCCACGATCGCTGCGTATTCACGAGGATGCCAAGGATCAACCCCATCAGCACGAGGTTGGAAAGACCTGCGCTGATGAAAGGCAGCGACATGCCCTTGGTCGGAAGGATGCCGGTCACCACGCCCAGATTGATGACCGCCTGGAGCAGCATGAGCAGCAGGCACCCGGCCACCAGCAGGTAGTGGAAGAGGTTCGGCGCCCGCCGCAGGTGAATCAGCCCCGCGATGAACATGACAAGGAACACGGCCACCACTCCCAGCGTGAACCAAAGTCCGAGTTCCTCGCCCACCACCGCGAAGACGAAGTCCGTGTGCGCCTCGGGCAGGAAATTCATCTGTTGCCGCCCCTGCCCCAGACCCGCTCCCTCCGTCCCCCCCACCGCGAACGCCGCAAGCGACTGATAGAGCTGGTAGGTTCCCGACTGCTTGTTGCCCTCGACATCGAGGAAGGCCATGAAGCGGCGCAGGCGGTTGGGGTTGTGGATCACGAGCACGGCGAAAGCGACGCCCGCCGCCATGACCGCCGGCAGGATGTAGCGCCACCGCGCCCCGGCGAGGAACATGAGCACCACCCCCACCGAAAACACCAGCGCCGCCGTGCCGAAGTCCGGTTCAAGGACGATCAGCGAGGCAAAGGCCACGACGATCAGCAGGGGCTGGGCGAAGCCGCGCCAGAAGTCCGAGAGTCTCGTCTGGTTCGCCGCGAGGAAGTGCGCGAGGCAGAACACCATCGCGAGCTTGCCGAGCTCCGACACTTGGAAACGCAAGCCGCCCAACCCGAGCCAGCGTCGACTGCCCTTCACTGAGATGCCGAGCCCGGGAATCAGCACCAGCACGAGCAGCAGCAACGACACCCCTCCCACCACCCAGATGTAGCGGCGCGACAGTTCCAGATCCACCCGGCTCGCCACCCAGCCGACCCCCACCGCCAGGCCGACCCCGATCAACTGCTTCGTCACGTAGAAGAGCGGCCCCTGCTTGAAAGCCGCACTCGCACTGAAGAGGATCGTGATCCCAAGGAAGGTCAGCGCCACCGCGCAGACGACGATCACCGCCACCGGACTCAGGCTGAGCCGCGGGCGGGGAGAGTCGTTCGACGCGCCAGAGCCGATCATCGCGGGAAATTCAGGAAGGATGACGCAGGACGGGAGGGAGAAATGACACGGTGGATTCGCTCACGCTCGGCTCACGGCGTCCCCACCCTTCGGCGTCTCCTGCACCTGAATCACCGGCACCTCGGGCGCCGGCGTCAGGGGGGACTCGTTCGCCGGCGTCGCCACGGGGAGGAAGGGGCTCGACGCATCCGCCGGTGTCGCCGACGAAGCCGACGCGGGCACCGCCACGGGCGCCGTCGCCTTCCGACCGGGAATCACCAGTTCCTGTCCCGGGCGGATCCGCGAGGGGTCCGCGATGTTGTTCGCCGTCGCCAGGGCTCCCACTGTCACGCCGTAAAGCTTGCGGATTGAGTCGAGGCTCTCCCCCGGCTTCACGACGTGCACCAGCGCGCCATTCGCGTTGACGGTCGCGGCCGCCGGTGGAGCGGGCTTCGCCACGCTCGGCTCCGGCAACGCCATCCCCGGCTCCGGCACCGTCAAACGCTGCCCGACCCGCACCAGATCCGACTTCAAGCCGTTCAGGCGCTTGAGCGTCGCAATCGTCGTGCCGTGCTGGCGCGCAATCGTTCCAAGGGTGTCGCCCCCCTTCACCACGTGCACCCGCGCGTCATCGCCCGACGGGGCCGTCGTCGCCGCCGCGCGCTTCGGCGCCGGGACGAGGAGTTTCTGGCCGACCGCGAGGGTCGCCGACGGAGAGAGCCGGTTCGCCTCGGCGACCTCCGCGACCGTGAGATTGTAGCGCCGCGCCACCGTCCAAAGGCTGTCCCCGCGTACCACCACGTGCGTGCGCGCCGGGGTCACCCCTTCCGCCGTCGGTGCCGCTCCGGGCGTAACCGCTCCGGGCCGGAGCGGACTGAAGCGCACCGTTGCATCGGCGGGAACCGGTGCGGTGGCGCCCGCGGGCGCCGCCACGGGAGGCGGTGCGCTCTCCGCCAACGGCGCCACGGCCGCGAGGTCGGATGGCCCCTCCACGGGCGCCGGCGCCACGGCGTCCGCCGCCGTCACGGTATCGGCCGGAGTCGGCGGAGCCTTCCGGGCCGTCGTGCGGCAGCCGGGCACGGCGAAGATCACGAGGAAGACCCCGAGGTGCACCGCGAGGACGACGCCGAAGATGTGGAGGATTTTCATGATCGAAGAATGGAATCAAGGACGGCCCGAGGCCATGGGAAAGAAGGGTCGTGTCAGGTCGCCGCGAAGCGTTGCGCCGCAGCGTAGAGGATGCTCTCGCGCAGGCCGGCGGCGCGCCACCACGCGGCGGCCAGAAGGAAGGTCTCCCGCGCCGGTTCGCTTTCAAAGGGCGTGTGCCGGAGCAGCACGTCGCCGGAGGCCTCATCCGTTGTCACCCGGGAATCGGAGGGAAGGGTCTGACCGAGACGATCGGCCCAGCGCTGAACCGTCTCGCCCGCGAAGACTTCCCCGCCCACCGCCCGTTCAAACATCCGCCAGCCCGCCGCAAAGGCCGCCGCCATGGAGCCATGACGACCCGACTCCTCCTCCAGCAGATTCGTCCAAATCACTGCGTCCGCCCGCAGGTGGCGCAGGGGAAGCGCGGCGCCGGCGTCCATCCGGCTGACCAGGATCGAGTCGGGTGCACCGCCGCGCCGGGAGGCCACCACGCCCGCGAGCCCGCCGTCCGCCCGCTCCGCACCGACCACGTCGTGGCCGGCCAGATGGAGAGCCTCCGTGAGGAGTCGCACCAACCGCGTCTTGCCCCGCGTGCCAGTGACCACCAGCAGTCGTCCGCGCCAGAGGAGCGGGGCAAGGTCGTTCTCGTGCAGCACGACGAGCCCGCCCTCGCCGCGCGCCGCGCTTGCCGGCGGCAGGCGGCCCTCGTCCGACCCGGCCGCCACCACGGCGAGACCCGGCGCCGGATCGCCGTGCACCGCCTCAAGGCGATCCTGCCGCCAGACTTCCACGCCAAGCCCACTGAGAAGGGCGGTGACGCCCGCCGCGGCGGGTTCCGAGCCGACCACCGCGACGGGCCGGGCGAGCAACAGAGTCAGGAAGGATGGAGGCTGGAGCATCGTCGTTCAGCGCAGTTTCAGCGTTCCCAAACCCACCAGGGCGCACAGGAGCGAGATGACCCAGAAACGCAGCACCACCTTGGTCTCCGGCCAGCCCTTTTTCTGGAAGTGATGGTGCAGCGGAGCCATGAGGAAAAAGCGTCGGCCCTCGCCGGTCGGGCTGCGCCGCTTCGTCCACTTGAAGACCCCGACCTGGATGATCACCGAGACGGCCTCCGCGACGAAGACGCCGCCGACGATCGCCAAGGTGAGCGGCTGCTGCACCATGAACGCGATCACGCCGATCAGCCCACCCAGGGCCAGCGAGCCGGTGTCGCCCATGAAGACTTCCGCCGGATGCGAGTTGAACCACAGGAACGCCATGCCCGCACCGGCCAAGGCGCCGCACACCACCGCCAATTCGCCCGTACCCGGGACGTGGCCGATCAGGAGGTACTCCGCGATCCGGAAGTTGCCCGCCGCATACGCCATGATCCCGTAGACCAGCGCCACCGTGATCGTGCAGCCGATCGCCAGGCCATCCAGACCGTCCGTGAGGTTGATCGCGTTCGAGAAACCCACGATCCAGAGGAACATCAGGATGAACAACGCCACCACCGGAAGCCCGACGATGAGAGGCACCTTGAGGAAGGGGATCCAGAGCTCGCGGATCGGCCCCGCGCTCATCGGATGCCACGCCAGCACCACCAACGCGGCCAGCGTCACGAGGGTCTGCCAGACGATCTTCTCCCGCGAGGAGATGCCGGCGCGGTTGCCCCGCCGCACTTTCAGGTAATCGTCCCGGAAACCGACGGCCGTGAGCGAGGCATAGACGCCAAGCGCAACCAGCACCCAGATGTTCGGGGTGGCCCACAGGAGAACGCTCACCGAGACCGCCGCAAAGATCATCAGGCCGCCCATCGTCGGCGTGTGCTTCTTGTCGAAGCGCTGCGCGAGGTCGCCCGTCCGGTCGTCGTCATAGCTCGGGCCAAACTTCAGCCGCCGGAGCCAGGCGATCAGCATCGGCCCGATCACGAAGCCGACCACCAGCGCGGTCATCGCGGCCAGCAGGGTGCGCAGGGTGATGAAGCGCAGGAGGCGGAGGGGACCGAACAGGTCTTCGAATTCGGCGAGATAGCTCAGCATGGCATCACGGTGCTCAGTGTCCGGCCTCCCCCAGCGCGCGCTCCAGCGCATGTCGGCGGCTGCCCTTGACGAAGATCGATCCGCGGAAGGCCGCGACCCGCGGGGCGAGGCTCGCTGCATCGGCCACGAGCTCGATGCGCTGCGGGTCCACGCCCGCATCCGCCGCCCCGGCCCGCACCGCCTCGCCGTAGCCGCCCACGAAGCAACACCGGTCTCCCGGACGGAGCGGCAGCCGGCGACCCAGTTCGCGGTGATGGCGCTCGGCCTCCGCCCCAAGTTCCTCCATCGCGCCGAGCACGAGGAACCGCGGTGCGCCGGCCGGAGCGACGCGCACGAAGGCGTCCAACGCATCCGCCATCGAAGCCGGGTTGGCGTTGTAGCAGTCGACGTAAACGAGCCGATCCCCGTGCCGCCGGACCTCCGCCCGGAGGTCGCCGGACCTCCACTCCGCCAGCCGCCGCCGCAGGGAGTCGACCGGCAGGCCCAGCCGCAGGGCCACGAGGAGGGCGAGCACCGCGTTCCGGGCCAGCCCGTCCGAAACCAAACCCATCGTGAACGGCGTCTCGGGCACTGCGGAGAGCCGGAGCTCCGTCTCCTCCGCGTGCCGCACGAGGAGATAGCGCGCCCGTTCCGCTCCGATCGGCTCGCGCAGGGCCGCCGGATCTTCCACCTGCTCCGCCCGAAGGCTCGAAACCGTCAAATCCCGGAACGCCGCGTACTGTCGGCACTCCGCCGGAAAGACCGCGACCCGAGCGGCCCGGGGCAACTCCGCCTTCTCCCGCGCCACTCCCTCCAGCGATCCCAGCGCCTCCAGGTGCGCCGGACCCACCATCGTGATGATCGCAAGGTCCGGCTCGATCATCGCCGCGAGCGGCGGCATATCCCCGGGCCCGCTGATGCCCGCCTCCACCACCGCGTACGCGTGCTCCTGCGGATCAAGCCGCAGGAGGGTCAGGGGCACGCCGAGATGGTTGTTCAGGTTGCCCCGCGTCGGGAGGACCCGCGGTTCGCCGCCCAGCAACTGCGCCAAGAGGTTCTTGGTCGAAGTCTTGCCCGCACTGCCCGAGATGCCGATCACTGGACCCCGGAAACGGCGACGATGCTCCCGCGCCGCCGCCTGCAGCGCCAACAGGGGATCAGCCACCACCAACTGCGGCAGGGGCTCCTCCGTTGACGCCCGCGCCACGAGGGCCGCCGAGGCCCCTTTCGCCCGCGCCTCGGCGAGAAAGGCATGTCCGTCCCGGCGCTCCGTGCGCAGCGCCACGAATACGTCGCCCGGCTGCAGGGTCCGCGTGTCCTGCGTAAAGCCGGTCAGGCCGCGCTCCGGGCGCCGGGTCCACACCCCGCCAGTCGCGCGGGCCAGAAATTCGGGACTGAACGTCGGCATGGGTCGCTCAACCTCCGCGGCACGCGCCGCGCCCCATCAGGAGTTCCCGCGCCACCCGGCGGTCATCGAAGGGAACAATCGTGTCCGCCATCTCCTGCCAGCCGTCGGGTCCGCGACCGGCGATCAGCACGGCATCACCCGGGCCCGCCATGTCGAGGGCGAGCGCGATCGCCCGGCGGCGGTCCTCGATCCACGCGACGCGCCCGGGTTCGGTCACGCCGCGCGCGAGGTCGGCAAAGACGCGCCGCACGCCTTCGGTCCGGGGGTTGTCAGCCGTCGCAATCACGAAGTCCGCGCCGCGCTGCGCCGCCGCCAGCAGCGCTGGGCGGCCGGAGCGGTCGCGGTCACCCGCCGCTCCGAGCACGGCGATCACGCGGCCCGGGACCCCAGCCCGCACCGTCGCCAGCGCCGTCGCCAGCGGGGCGGCGGCATTCGCCGCGTCAACGACCACCCGGAAGGACTGCCCGGCCTCGACGGGCTCCATGCGGCCGGGGATCGACGCGAGGCCACCCGCCGCCGCCACGAGGGGTCGGAGGTCGCGGCCGAGCGCCCAGAGGGCGGCCAGCGCCGCGAGCAGGTTGTCGACGTGGCGGCGCCCGATCAGGGGCGAGGCCACCGACGCCTGCCCGCCCGGCCAGACGAGGCGGAACCGCGCTCCGCCAGCCCCGCACTCCATCGCCTCCGCCCGCACGTCGGCCGATGCCGCCGACCCAAAGGTCACCACGCGCACGCCGGCCGGAATGCGCTCCCGGACCCCGGTCCCGCCCGCATCATCCGCACTCAGCACCACCACGCCCGGCTGCACGCCGAATTCGCCCGAGAGCAGCCGGGACTCGAGGGGCGCGACGGTGGCGGCATCGCGACGCGCCTCCCCCGCGTCATCCGTCCGGGGCAGGAGCACCACCGCGCCGAAGCGGACACCGAGGACGCGCTGCCGGGCGATGCCTCGGGCGCTGACCTCCACCACGGCTTCGCTGCAACCGGCGTCCCGCATCTGCGCGAGCAGGCCGAAGGTGTCCAGAGCCTCGGGCGTGGTGAGGTACGCCGGCACCGTGCGCCGACCCAGATGGTAATGGATCGAGCTGATCAGTCCGGCCCGCGGCCCGTCCGGGCGGTCGAGCAGGTGCTGCAGGAGATGCGCCACCGAGGTCTTGCCCCGGCCGCCCGTGACGCCAATCACGCCCAGCGCGGAATCGGGGAAACCGTAGAAACGCTGCGCGGCGCGCGCGAGCAGGGCGCGCGGATCGTCGACCTGCAGCGCAGTCACGCTCGACGGCAGGGACCCCGGAAGTCGCAGGGAGACGATCGCCACCGCGCCGCGGGCCACCGCCTGGCCGATGAAGTCCGAGCCATCGGCCTGGTGCCCCGGCAGCGCGAAGAAGACGTCGCCCGGCACGACCCGGCGGCTGTCGATCGCGAGGCCCGAAACCGGCCGGGTCAGCGATCCGCGCACCGTCCGCAGTTCATCGGAGCGAAGCAGGTCCGCCAATCGCAGGCGGGACGGGATCGCGGGGCCGCTCCAGGTCGGACTTGCGCGGTCGCGGCCAGCCCGGCTGCGGGGCAACGGGCGCGCCGGCACGGGGGGAAGCAGGTAGCTGATCATGGCCGGCCTCCCTCGAGCGCGAACAGCGGGCGGGCGAGCGCGGCGCCGCCGGGTTTGATGTCAAGATACTGGATGAGTTGTTCCGCGATGCGCTTGAAGCTCGGCGCCGCCACCGCCGCCCCGTAGCCCGTGCCGCCGTTGGGGCCGTGACCGTCGTCCACGATCACCGAGATCACCAACTCAGGCCGGCTGGCGGGGAAGAAGCCGACGAACGAGGCGATGTGATGCTGACTGGAGTAGCGGCCGTTGATCAGCTTCTGGGTCGTACCGGTCTTGCCGGCGATCTCGTAGCCGGGGATGGCGGCAACCGGTGCCGTGCCTTCACCCTGGACGGTCACGCGCGCCAGCATCGTGGTCATCGTCTTCGCCGTGGTGTCCGAGATCACGCGGCGCCGGGTCACCGGGGCGAAGCGGTACACCGTCTCGCCCTGGGCGTCGCGGATTTCGCGCACGACCTGCGGGCGCAGGAGCTCGCCGCCGCTCGCGATCACGCCCATCGCATAGTGGATCTGCAACGGCGTCGCGGCCACCGTGTGGCCCATCGGGATGCGGGTGATGTCGGAGCCGCTCCACTTGGAGTAATGGGCGAACAGGCCTCCCGCCTCCGGGTAGATCGGGGCCAGCCCGGTCGGTTCGCCGAATCCAAACGCCCGCGAGTAGTCATGCAGGCGTTTTTCCTGGAGCAGCATGCCGAGCTGCGCCGCGCCCTTGTTGGACGAGTGCGAGATGATCTCCGAGAGCGTCAGCGGGTGGGAGAAGCGATGGTCCTCCCGCGGCAGGTCGCGCATCCGGCCCTTGTACTCAACCCGCTCCAGCGAGCAGTCGAAGGAGTCCCGGGGCGACACCAGACCCTCCTGCAGCGCCCCCGCCGCCGGCACGATCTTGAAGGTTGACCCCGGTTCAAGGACGTCCGCGACCGCGATGTTGCGCAGTCGGCGGATCTCGGTCGCCGGGATGCTGCGGTACTCGTTGAGGTTGAACGTCGGCCAGTTCGCGAGCGCGAGGAGGAAGCCCGTCCGTGCATCGCTGACGATGATCGTGGCCTTCTCGGGCTTCGAGGCCGCGACCACCCGGGCCAGTTCCTCCTCCACCTTGTGCTGGATGACGGAGTCGATCGACAGCACGACGTCGTAGCCGCGCGTCGCGGGCACCTCGCGCACGCGGAACTGCGCGAGTTCCTGCCGCTTGCCGTCCTTCTCTGACTCGCGCCAGCCGTCCTGCCCGCGCAGGTAGAAATCCGCCCACCGCTCGATGCCCTGGACCGGCACGCCCTCGTCGTTGACGAATCCAACGACGTGGGCGGCGAGGTCGTTGCTGGGATAGGCGCGGGTGAACACCCGGGGCGGCGCGTAAACGCCGCGCACGCCGAGCTTAACGATGCGCTCGTAGGTCTCCTCCTCCACCGCATCGCTGAGCTTCACCCAGCGGATGCGCCGCCCGCCATCCGGCTCCGCCTCGACGGGATCCAAGTCGATCGGCCCGCCGGATTCACCGATCGTCGGTGCCGCGGACGCCGGGCGGACCTTGGTGCGAAAGATCGTCTCAAGGTCGCTCGGGCGCAGGCCGAGCAAGCGCGCGAGTTCCGGCCACTTCGATTCATCCTCCGGCCGCAGCACCTGCGGGTCGACGCCCAGCGAGATCTGCGAGCGCGAGGTCGCGAGGAACTTGCCCCGCGCATCGAGGATGTCACCGCGCCGGGCGGGCTCGACCACGATCTGGCGCCGGACCTTCTCGACGAAGCTGGTCAGGCGCTCACGGTCAATCACGTGCAGGTGCACGAGGCGCAGCGCGATGCCGGCGAAGGCCGCGACCACGGCCGCAGCCACCAGCACGATCCGGTAATTGGAGGCGAAGCCCCGCGCCATGGTCCCAGGTTCCCGATGTTTCGTGAGAGCCGGGGGCGATTCAGCGCCGCTCCGCCCCGCCTTCCAAGCGGAAGACGACCACGCCCGAACCATCGGCCGGACGGTCCGAGAAGACTTCCTGGTTGCGCAGCGCCGCGAGTCGGCGCTCCGGCGAGATCGTCACGCGGTGCACCTGTTCCTCCAGCGGCGGCATCAGGCCGAGCCTCCACTCCGCGTTCCGCCGCGTCAGCGCCTCCAGCGTCTCCTCCGCTGCGACGCGGATCGTCGTCTCCGCCATGCTGCGCTCGACCGCGGCGACGCTCGCCTCGAGCTCGCGCGTCGCGTTGGCCGTCACCGAAATCTGGTGACGCAGCCACACGGTGCCGAGCCCGATCGAGCCCGTCAGGGAGATCATCACGAGCGTGTAGACGAGGAGTTGGTTGACGAAGGCGCGGTTGCCAAAGGGGCGCATGGGGCGGGGACGGGGCGGGAAGGGAAGACGGGGCGGAGGGAAAACAGGGAGTCGCTCAGAGCTTGCGGATCGCGCGGAGCTTCGCGGAACGGCTGCGCGGGTTGCGTTCGATCTCGGCGGCGTCCGGAACGATCGGGCGGCGGGTCAGAGGCTCGGCCACCTGCGTCAGCGCGCGTTCATCCTGCGGGCGGGCGTCATCCGCGCTCTCCGGCTGGCCGCAGAGGCGGCGGAAGGCCTGCTTGACCGGCCGGTCCTCCAGCGAATGGAAGGAGATCACCGCGAGCACGCCGCCGGCGCGCAGCTTCGCGAACGCCGCTGGCAGCGCGCGCTCCAGCGCACCGAGTTCGTCATTCACCGCGATGCGGATGCCTTGAAAGGCGCGCGTCGCCGGATGAATGCGCGAGGCATGGCGCTCCCGCGCCGGAATCGCCTCGGCGATCAGCGTCGCCAATGAGGCCGTGCGCTGCAACGCCCCCGTGCCCCGCGCCGCCACGATCGCCCGCACCACGCGGCGCCAGGATTGTTCCTCACCGTAGTCGCGCACCGCCCGCACCAGCATCTCCTCCGTCGCCGTCTCCAGCCAACGCGACGCCGGCACACCCACGCGGGGATCCATCCGCATGTCCGCCGGCGCATCGACGCGGAAGGAAAAGCCGCGCTCCGCTTCGTCGAGTTGAAACGACGAGACTCCCAAGTCGAAGAGGATGCCGTCGAAGTCCGCCTCCGGCAGTTCCGCCAAGCGACCGAAATCGAGATCGACCAAGCGGAAGCGCCCGGGAAAGCGCGCCGCCACGTCCGCCGCCCGCAGCGCCGCCGCCGGATCGCGATCGAGCGCCACCACCGCCACGCCCGGCGCCGCCTCCAGCAGCGCCGTCGTATGCCCGCCGCCGCCGAAGGTGCAATCGAGGTAGCGTCCGCCATCGCGCGGCGCCAGCACCGCGAGCGTTTCGCGCCGCAGGACGGGCAGGTGACCGGTCGCCATGGCGCGCAGGGGTTTCGCAGATGCCTCCACCGCCATGTCAGATCCCCAGACGGCGCATCAGGTCGCCGAAGTTGTCGCCCGCCGTCCGCTCCTTCACCCGCTCCCAACGCTCCGGACTGTAGATGCTGAACTTCGTCAGCGACCCCACCAGCACCGCATCCTTCGCAATCCCCGCCCGCACCAGCAACTCCGCGTTCACCATCACCCGCCCCGCCTTGTCAAAGGCCAGCGTCTGCGTCTCCGCGAAGAACCGCGCCGCAAAGTCCTGCGCCGCGCCATCCGACAACGCCATCGCCGCGATCTTCGCGTGCAGCTTCTCCACCTCCAGCGGCGGCAGCACCGCGATGTATCCATCGGGATGCGGCGTAGCCAGGAACACTTCGCCCTCCGCATGCGCGGCCCTCCACGCCGACGGAATCGTCAAACGATTCTTGTCGTCCAAGGCGTGCCGGAAAAGGCCCGTGTAGAAAGGTTTAGCGGGGGAAGCCATGACTAGGACAACTCAGTTGCCCCATAACGCCCCAAATCAACCCACTTCGCCCCACTTAGGTCAAGGCAAGAGGCACGTTTTTCGAGGGAAATTGCCCACAGGTTATTCACGCCACCGGAGGGCTCCCGCCGCACCCCGACCGCCCGGCCCTGTCCCCAAGGCTCCCCACACGCCCGATCGCCTCGCTGCCCGCGCGCGTCCGTAAGCCCAGCGGACTTGGTCGGCGGTGTCCGCCGAGTCCTCGCTCCACGCGGGCGTCGACCGCGCAGCGCGCCCAAGGGCGCGGTTCCAACCCCCGCCCCCCGGACCCGCCCCCACCCTCGCGACCCTCCCCACGGCGGTGGGGCCCGCCTTGGGTGCAGGCGCTCACCGAAACGGCGAAGCCAGCGGCGGGGATCACGCCTCGCAAACCACCTCTCCCCGCGCTCCGGCGAGGCGATGGAGGCAATTATTTTGCGACAGATTCAAATACCTGCTGAGTAACGATCTAAAAATTTCGAGATAGCTACTTATACAGCTGTGAGGGCGCAGACGAAAGTCCATCGAACGAGCCTCTCGGAGGCCCCTCGGGCCGTACCTTCCGCCTCCCCGCGACCACAGAGCCATCAAGGGCCGCGGCGCCGTCGTTCGCCTTGATCCGGCCCCGGGTGCGGTCGGTGCATCCTAGGGGCCCGGGCCGGACCGAGCGGGGCCGCTCCGCCTCCAGCCCTCCAGCATCGGGCGGGCGGACAAGGACAACCCGCAGTCGCGCCGCCGCTGGCCGGTCCGTCACGGCCGCCCGCAGGGCAGCGGCTCAGAAGTTCACTTCCACACCGGCGCTCGGAACGAAGGGAAGCAGGTCCTTCACCTCGCGGCGCGCCTCGACCTGCGTGCCTTGGACGACCGGGCTGGTGCTGTAGCCGAGGAGGTTGACGCGGTCGTAGGCGTTGAAGAGGTCGAGAAAGGCCCGCACTTCGCCCCACCGCGGCGTCCAGCGCCGCGTCACGCGCAAGTCCAGCCGATGGTACGCCGGCAGGCGTTCGGCATACGGCGCGCCGAGGACCCGCTGCACCGCCCGGCGTCCGTTGGCGAGCGGCACCAGCACGTAGCTCACGCCGGTGGTGGGCCAGCCGGTGTGATGCTGCCAGGCCGCACTCGCGTTCCAGCGCGGGTTGGGTGCGTACGTCACCTCCGCGAGGAGCGTGTGCCGCTGGTCGCGCGCCCGCGGAAGGTCGCGGCTGCCAACCCGCTCCTCCGCGCGCGCCCACGCATAGCCCCCCGACCAGCCCCACGCCGCCCCACCACCCGCCCGGCGCTCCAGCAGCACTTCGACGCCCCGTGCATCGTCGTCCTGCGAATCGATCCGGACCCGGTCGGTCTGCACTTCGGGGAAGACGTTGTAGAGGCTGACGAGGTTCTCCGAGCGGGGCCGGGTTCGGTATCCTTTTCTTTGATACAGTTCCGTCCGCAGGAGCACACCGCGCGGCAGGCGCTGCTCCAGACCAAGCACGCGGTGCTCGGCCCGTTCGGCGGGCGAGAACACGCGTTCGCCGTCCGGCACGGAGAGTTCGTGGAGTCCCTGCGCCTGCGCGTGGCGGCCCCACGCGGCCCGGAGCGTGGTCCCGGGCGCCGCCTCCCACGCGAGGTTGAGCCTCGGGAGGGTCGCCCACTCGGAGGGTCGCGACGGTGCCGACTCCGCGCGCAGCCCGGCCTCGAGGATCCAGCCGGGCGCGAGCGCGACGCGGGGCGAGAGGAACACGGAGGCACCCGTGCCGGAGCGATCGAAGCGCGCCGCCTCCGTGCGCCGCTCGGTCACGAGTGCCGCGCTGCGAATCACCGTCTCCTCCCGGAGGAGAGAGTAAGCGTAGTCCGCGCTCCCGCTCTGGACCGACGCACCGGCGCGCACGAGCAGGCGCGTGGAGACCGGGACCGACCAGTCGCTGCGCAGAGTGGAAAGAGCGAGTCCGCGGTCATCCTGAAGCAGCAGGCGCAGGCGCTGGTCGAAATACCCGTCGCCGTCGCGGCGCCACCCCAGCCGGGCATGCCCGACCACGGTCTCGCTGGTGAGCCCGCGGGTCCACTCCGCGCGCCAGCGCAGCCACAGGGAGTCGCTGGCGTAGCGGCTGTTCAGCGCCGGCTCACCCGTTTCCTGAAAGCGGAGGGTGTCGAGAGCGTGCAGGGCGTGCAGCGAGGCGCGGTGCCCGGGCGCGAGGGTCCATTCGGTCTTGGCCGCAACGTCGTGGTACCGGGGAAACAGGTCGTCCTCCCGCCCGCGGAGTCGGAGCGCGAGGTCCGGGTACCCTCGCCGCGCGGTCAGGCGCCACTCGCCGCGACCGTCCGCTGAGCGACCGCCATGCGACAGGCGGAGGCCGGTCACGCTCACCCCCAGCGAGGTGCGCTCGCGGCCGGCCGGGGCGGTCGATGTCTCCAACGCCAGCACTCCCGCGAGGCGGTCGCCGTACTCGGCCGTGAATCCGCCCGTAAACAGGTCAAGGCGCCGCACCGTCGGGAGGTCGACGATCGAAAGGGCACCGTCAACGTCCTTGAGATGGAAGGGTTCCACGAGGTCGAAGCCGTCCAGCCGCACCGCAAGTTGCCCGTTCGGCGCGCCGCGCACCCAGAAGCGCGCCGTGAAGTCATCCGCAGCGAGACCGGGAAGCCGTGCGATGACGCGAAACAGGTCCTCCCCCACCTGCGGCCGGGCGGCGAGTTCCTCCGCCGTGAGGGTGGCGGCCGGCGCACCGGCCGCCTCACCCACGCCGAAGCGACTCGGCGTCACGATCACCTCCGCCAGTCGCACCGGCGGCTCCGGCGTTGCCTCGGCCGCCGGAAGCCACGAGGCGGCGACGAGCAGGAGCAAAAGGAGCTGGTGTCCGGCTTTCGCGTGGTTCATCGGGGCCCGACGTTGCACGGGGGCGCTGGGGGTTTCAATCCGCGAGCGGACGGCTGCGGGTCCACGCTCATCGTCCCGTCGCACCCCGGCCTCACACCGTTTCAAACTGTTCACCAACTCCGCCCGTCTCTTGCCTTGTTTCCCGCGCTGCATCGCTTCTGCTGGTCAACCCCGGTTCTTTCTTCGGAACCGCCCCCCCTTCCACTCTCCCTTTCGCGATGTCCGCCTCCTCCGCCCCCCCGTCCTCCCGCCGCTGGCTGATCTACGGATCCGTGGCGCTCGTGCTCGCCCTCGGCGTCTGGTACGCCGCCTCCCGCAGCCCCGCCTCCTCCGGGGGCGGGCGCAATCGCTGGAACGTCAAGGCCGGCAACCAAGCCGTCCCGGTCCGCGCCGAGGTCGCCCGGCAGGAGGCGTTCGCCGTCCACTTGAAGTCCATCGGCACCGTCACGCCCCTCAACACCGTCACCGTCCGTAGCCGGGTCGACGGCCCGTTGCAGCGGATCGCCTTCGCCGAGGGTCAGCGGGTCGAACGGGGCGACCTGCTCGCCGAGATCGATCCGGCACCCTACCGGATCCGTCTGGCCCAAACCGAGGGCCAGTTGCAGCAGAACGCGGCCCAGTTGCAGACCGCCCGCAGCGATCTGCAGCGATTCGAGCAACTGTTCGCCCAGAATCTGGTCACGCGTCAGGAACTCGAGTTGCAGCAGGCCCTCGTCGCCTCCCGCGAGGGCGCCCTCGCCGCCAGCAAGGCCCAGGTGGAAACCGCGCGTCTCGAGCTGAGCTACACGCGGATCGAGGCACCGATCGCCGGGCGCCTTGGCCTGCGCCAGGTCGACACCGGCAACCTCGTCCGCGCGGGCGATTCCAATGGCTTGGTCGTCATCACCCAAACCGCCCCGATCTCGGTGCTGTTCACCGTGCCGGAAACCGACCTGCAGCAGGTCCTCGACGGCCTCCGCACCGGCGATGCTCTCGTCGTCGAGGCGTGGGACCGCAACGAGCGGAGCCTCCTCGCCACCGGCACGCTGCGCACGGTCGACAACCAGATCAATGTGGCCACCGGCACGCTGCGGCTGCGCGCGGAGTTCGCCAACGCCGACGACCGGCTCTTCCCCAACCAATTCGTCAATGTGCGGCTTCGCGTCGTCACGCTGCCCGCCGCCATCGTCGTCTCCACGTCCGCCATCCAGTTCGGCTCCCGCGGAACCTACGTCTACGTGGTCAACGAGCGCAACGAGGCCAAGGTTCGCGACGTCGTGCTCGGACCCGCCAACGCGCTGCTCCAGACGGTCACCTCCGGGGTCAAGGCCGGCGATCCGGTCGTGGTCGAGGGCATCGACCGGCTGCGCGATGGCCGCGCGGTCACGCTGATCGATGAATCCGCCCCAGCCGCGCCCGCCGCCGAGCCGGCGGCCAAGTCCGGCCCCGGCGGCCGCCCGGGAAGCAAGGGTCGATGAATCCGTCGCGGCCATTCATCCTCCGCCCCGTCGCCACCACGCTGCTGATGGTGGCGCTGACGCTGTCGGGCATCCTCGCCTACCGGCTGCTGCCGGTCGCGGCGCTGCCGGAGGTCGATTACCCGACGATCCAGATCTTCACGTTCTATCCGGGCGCGAGCCCGGAGGTCACGTCGAGCGCGATCACCGCCCCGCTGGAGCGTCGGCTCGGGCAGATCCCGGGCGTGAACCAGATGTCGTCCACCAGCGCGAGCGGGGCGTCCGTGATCACGCTGCAGTTCTCCCTCGAGGTCTCACTCGGGGTCGCCGAACAGGAGGTGCAGGCCGCGATCAATGCCGCGAGCAATCTCCTGCCCAATGACCTGCCGGCGCCGCCGATCTACCGGAAGGTCAATCCGGCCGACACGCCGATCATCACGCTCGCCGTCACCTCCGCCAGCCTGCCGCTGCCCGAGGTCCACGATCTCGTCGACACGCGGGTCGCCCAGAAGCTCGCCCAGCTTCCGGGCGTCGGAATGGTCAGCCTCGCCGGCGGCCAGCGCCCCGCCGTGCGCATCCAGGTGAATCCGTCCGAGCTCGCCGCCCGCGGCCTCAATCTCGCCGACATCCGTGCGGCGATCAACGCCGCCAGCGTCAACCAGCCGAAGGGCAATTTCGACGGGCCGACTCGGAGCATCCTGATGGACGCGAACGACCAGTTGCGCTCCGTCGAGGAGTACCGGCAGTTGATCCTCACGTGGCGCGACGGGGCGCCGCTGCGGCTGGGCGAAGTCGCCCAAGTGGTCAACGCCTCCGAGGACCGCCGGCTCGCGGCCTGGGCCGACCGCCTGCCCGCGGTCCTGATCAACGTGCAGCGCCAGCCGGGCGCGAACGTGATCGAGGTGGTCGACCGGGTGCGCGCGCTGCTGCCGCAGCTGGAGTCGAGCCTCCCGGCGGCGGTGGAGCTGACCGTCCTGACCGACCGCACCCAGAGCATCCGGGCCTCGGTACGCGACGTGCAGCACGAACTGCTCTTCGCGATCGGGCTGGTGGTGCTGGTGACGTTCCTCTTCCTCCGCGATCCGGCCGCCACGCTCATCCCGTCGATCGCGGTGCCGCTGTCGCTGATCGGCACCTTCGGGGTGATGCACCTCGCCGGTTTCTCGCTGAACCTGCTCACCCTGATGGCGCTCACGATCGCGACCGGCTTCGTCGTCGACGACGCGATCGTGATGCTCGAGAACATCGCGCGCTTCCGCGAGGAGGGCCTCGCGCCGCTCGACGCGGCGCTGCGGGGGGCGAAGCAGATCGGCTTCACGCTGGTGTCGCTGACGATTTCATTGATTGCGGTGCTGATCCCGCTGCTCTTCATGGGCGACGTGGTGGGACGGTTGTTCCACGAGTTCGCGATCACGCTCGCGGTGGCGATCCTGATCTCGCTGGTCGTGTCGCTCACGCTGACGCCGATGATGGGCGCACGGCTCCTGCCGCCTCCCTCACCCGGCCACGGGCAGGGCCACGGCGCGCCGGGATTCCTCGATCGGGTCATCGCGCAGTACCTGCGCGGACTGGACTGGGTGCTGAATCACCAGCGCATGACGCTGGCCGTGACGGTGGGCACGCTGCTGCTGACGGTGGCCCTGTACGTCACCGCGCCAAAGGGGTTCTTCCCGGTTCAGGACAACGCCGTGCTGCAGGCCGTGACGGAGGCGCCGCAGTCGGTGTCGTTCGCCGCGATGGCCAAGCGGCAGCAGGCGCTGGCGGAGCGGATCCTCGCCGATCCTGCGGTGGTCAGCCTGTCCTCGTTCATCGGCGTCGATGGCACCAACACCACGCTGAACAGCGGGCGGATGCTGATCAACCTGCGCCCGCACGGCGAGCGACGGGAGCGGGCTCCGGAGATCATCGCCCGCCTGCTCGCCTCCGCGCGGGGCGTGCCCGGGATCACGCTCTACCTCCAGCCGGTGCAGGAGCTGACGATCGAGGACCGGGTGAGCCGGACGCAGTTCCAGTTCACGCTCACCTCACCGGACGGCCCGTTGCTGGAGTCGTGGGTCCCGGACTTCGTCGCCCTGCTGCAGGCGCAGCCGGAGTTGGCGGACGTGGCGAGCGACCAGCAGACGCGCGGCCTGCAGGCCTTTGTGGAGATCGACCGCGACGCCGCGAGCCGGCTCGGGGTCAGCGTCGCCGACATCGGTGACGCCCTCTACAATGCCTTCGGGCAGCGGCAGATCTCGACGCTTTTCACGCAAGCGAGCCAGTACCGGGTGGTGCTGGAGGTCGATCCGCGGCTCGCGCAGGGACCGGCGGCGCTGGACCGCATCTACGTCAACAGCAGTTCGGGTCGCCCGGTGCGGCTGGCGAGCGTAGCGCAGGTGCGCGAAGGACCGGCCATGCTGGTGATCAACCACGTCGGTCAGTTCCCGGCCATCACCGTCTCCTTCAACCTCGCCCCGGGCTTCGCGCTCGGGGCGGCGGTGGAGGCGATCGAGCGCGCGGCGGCCGAGGCACCCCTGCCGCCGGCGATCGAACTGACCTTCCAAGGCGCGGCGCACGCCTTCCGGTCGTCGCTCTCGAGCACGCTCTTCCTGATCCTCGCGGCGGTGGTGACGATGTACCTCGTCCTCGGCGTGCTCTATGAAAGCACGATCCACCCGATCACGATTCTCTCAACTCTGCCGTCGGCCGCGGTCGGCGCGCTCCTCGCGCTGCACCTCACCGGTCGCCCGTTGGACATGATCGCGATCATCGGGATCATCCTGCTGATCGGCCTCGTGAAGAAGAACGGCATCATGATGGTCGATTTCGCGCTGGAGGCCGAGCGTCACCAAGGACTCCCGCCGCGCGAAGCGATCCGCGAGGCGGCGCGGCTGCGTTTCCGGCCGATCCTCATGACCACGCTGGCGGCGCTGTTCGGCGCGCTGCCGCTGATGTTCGCCTCGGGTTCCGGGGCCGAGCTGCGCCAGCCGCTCGGCCTCGTGATGGTCGGCGGCCTGCTCGTCAGCCAGGTACTGACCGTCTTCACGACGCCGGTGGTTTACCTCGCGTTTGACCACCTTGCCCGGCGTCGGACCAAGCGCCGCGCGGCCCCGGCGGTGAAGCCGGCCTCCGCCTGACCGTCCGCGATGAATCTCTCCCGGCCCTTCATCCGTCGGCCCGTGGCGAGCGCCCTGCTCGCCACCGCCCTCGTGCTGGCCGGCGCGCTTTCCTACGGGCTGCTGCCGGTCGCGCCGCTGCCTCAGGTCGACTTCCCGACGATCCAAGTCAACGCCTCGCTGCCGGGAGCGAGTCCGGAGACGATCGCGGCAAGCGTGGCGACGCCGCTCGAGCGCGCCCTTGGCAGCATCGCCGGGGTCACGGCGATCTCGTCGACGAGCCGCCAGGGATCGACCGGGATCACGCTGGAGTTCGCGCTGAACCGGAACATCGATGACGCCGCCCGCGACGTGCAGGCCGCGATCAACGCGGCGCGCGGCCAGTTGCCGGCGGGGATGCCCGGCAATCCCAGCTTCCGCAAGGTCAATCCCTCGCAGGCCCCGATCATGGCCCTTGCCCTGAGCTCGCCGAACCTCGCCCCCGGCAAGCTCTATGACATCGCCGCCACGGTGATCGCCCAGAAGCTCTCGCAGCTCCCCGGTGTCGGCGAGGTCTCCGTCGGCGGCAGCTCCCTGCCGGCGGTGCGGGTCCAGCTCAACCCCAACGCCCTCGCCCACCACGGCATCGCGCTGGATGAAGTGCGTCGCGCGATCAGCGCGACCAACGCGGTGGTGCCCCGGGGCAGCCTCGAAGCCGGGGACCGGGGCTGGCAGATCCAGACGAGCGGACAGTTGCGCCGCGCGGCCGACTACCTGCCGCTGATCATTCGCTACCGCGACGGCGCGGCGATCCGGCTGGGCGATGTCGCGAAGGTGACCGATTCCGTCGAGGACCGCTACAGCAGCGGATTCCACAACGACGAGCCTGCGGTCGTGATGATGGTCAGCCGCCAGCCGGGCGCCAACATCGTGGCCACGATCAACGCGATCAACGCCCAGCTCCCGTACCTCCGGGCGCTCGTCCCGGCGGATGCCTCCCTCGCCGTCGTCATGGACCGCTCTCCGGGAATCCGGGCCTCGCTCGCCGAGGCCCGCACCACCCTCATCCTCTCAGCCGGGCTGGTCATGCTGGTCGTGTTCCTGTTCCTCGGCAGCGCCCGCGCCGCCGTGATCCCGAGCCTCGCGATCCCGGTCTCCCTGATCGGTACGTTCGGGATCATGTACCTGTACGGGTTCTCCCTGAACAATCTCTCGCTGATGGCCCTCGTCGTCGCCGCCGGGCTCGTGGTCGACGACGCCATCGTCGTGCTGGAGACGATCTCGCGCGGGATCGAGCAAGGCACCTCGCCGCTGCGCGCCACGTACCGCGGCGCCCGCGAGGTCGGGTTCACCCTCCTCGCGATGAACCTCTCGCTCGTGGTGGTGTTCGTGTCGATCCTGTTCATGGGCGGTCTGGTCGAACGGCTGTTCCGCGAGTTCTCGATCACGCTTGCCGCGGCGATGCTGGTCTCACTCGTCGTCTCCCTCACCCTCACCCCGAGCCTTTGCGCGCGCTGGCTGCCGCGACGCGACGCGCACCCGCCGACCCGCCTCGCCCGCACCACCTCCGCCGCGTTTGCGTCCTTGCAGCGGGGTTACGGCCACGCCCTCGACTGGACGCTCCGGCACGACACGCTGACGTTGGTGATCCTGGTCGGGACCATCGCGCTGAACATCTCGCTCTACATCACGATCCCAAAGGGCTTCCTGCCGCAGCAGGACACCGGCCAGCTCCAGGGCTTCGTCCGCGGCGACGATGCCTTCTCCTACCAGCTGATGCAGCCCAAGATCGAGTCGTACCGGAGGCTGATTCTCTCGGACCCGGCGGTCGCCGACGTGATCGGTTTCAGCGGTGGGCAGTCCGGCATCAGCAATTCCCGGATCATGATCCGGCTCAAGCCGCTTGCCGAACGCGGCGTCTCCGCCAGCGAGGTGGTCAACCGCATCCGGGCGCGGCTGCCCAGCGTGCCGGGCGGGATGATGTGGCTGAGCGTGGCGCAGGACCTCGACGCCCCGCGCATGTCCGACGGCGGCTCGTACGAGATCAACCTGCTCTCCGCCGAACTCGACACGCTGCGGGCGTGGGCCCCCAAGGTCTCCCGCGCCCTGCAGGAACTGCCGGAGCTGGTCGACGTCGATGCACCCTCCGACGCCGGCACGCAGCAGGTGCGGCTCCACATCGACCGCGAGGCCGCGCGGCGCCTGGGGGTCGACATGCGCATGGTCACGCAGGTGCTGAACAGCTCGTTCAGCCAGCGTCAGGTGTCGACCCTCTATGACCGCTTGAACCAGTACCGTGTCGTGATGGAGCTGGAGCCGCAGTACACGCAGGATCCCACCGTGCTGGACCAGGTGCAGGTCATCGGTTCGGGCGGCCGCCAGGTGCCGCTCTCGGCGTTCGCGCGATACGACTACGCGCAGGTGGAGGACCGGGTGCGGCACACCGCCCAGTTCGCGTCGGAGGGGGTGGGCTTCGCCCTCGCCCCCGGGGTCTCCCTTGAGCAGGCGCTCGCCGCGATCGACGGGGCGCTGGCGCGGGTCCTCCTGCCCACGGAGGTGCAGGCCCGCCTCGGCGGCGGCGCCCAGAACTTCCAGCGCACGCAGCAAAGCCAGACGCTCCTCATCCTCGGCGTCCTGGTCGCCGTCTACCTCGTGCTCGGCATCCTCTACGAAAGCACGCTGCATCCGCTGACCATCCTCTCGACGCTGCCGTCGGCGGGGCTCGGGGCGTTGCTGGCGCTGCGGCTGACCGGCACGGAGTTCACGCTGATCGCGCTGCTCGGACTTTTCCTGCTGATCGGAATCGTGATGAAGAACGCGATCCTCATGATCGACGTCGCCCTCGACCGCGAGCGGAACGGCGGCCTGCCGGCGCGGGCCGCGATCCGCGAGGCGGCTCTGGTGCGGCTGCGGCCGATCCTGATGACGAACCTCGCCGCGATCCTCGGCGCATTGCCGCTCATCTTCGCGGCCGGCGAGGGCGTCGAACTCCGCCGCCCGCTCGGGCTGACGATTGCGGGCGGTCTGCTGGTCAGCCAGATCCTGACGCTCTTCTCCGTGCCGGTGGTCTACCTGTGGATCGATCGGCTGCGGGGGCGGCGGCGGCAGGCCGCGCTCCCCGCCACCGCCTCCTGAGCGGGGCAGCAGCGAGGCGGCCCGCTTTCCGATTCGCCCCGGTCGGCGAAATCTGCCAAGCCTTCCGTCCCGCACCTCCGTCGCGCGATGCGACAGTGCGCGCGGTGCCGTTTTTCCTTTGCCATGAAGCTGCGCATTGCCCTAGCCCTGCTCGCCGTGATCGTCGTGCTCGGCGGCATCTTTGGCGCCAAGGCCCTGCAGATCCGGAAGGCCGACGCGGCCGCCGCCGCCCGGCGCCCGCCCCCGGTCACCGTCGCCACCGCCCAGGCGGTGCCGGAGACCTGGACCGCCACGCTGGACGCCGTCGCCAGCCTGCGGAGTTTCCGCGGCATCACCGTGCGCGCGGAGTTGGACGGTCGCATCAGCCGGCTTGCGTTCGAGTCCGGCGCCGTTGTGCGCGAAGGCGACGTGCTCGTTGAACTCGACACGAGCACCGAAACCGCCCAGCTCGCCGGGCTCGAGGCGCAGGCTCGCCTCGCCGCGCTCTCCCTCGATCGCGCCCGCGAGTTGCGCCGCACCGGCACCAACACGCCGGCCGACCTCGACTTCGCCGAGAACACCGCCCAGCAGAGCCTCGCCGCCATCGAGGTCCTGCGTGCCACGATCGCCAAGAAGCGGATCGTCGCTCCCTTCTCCGGCCGCCTCGGCATCCGCGGCGTCAACCCCGGCCAGTTTCTCAACAAGGGCGACGCCGTCGTGGAGTTGGAGTCCGCCGACCCCATCTACGCCGACTTTGGTCTGCCCCAGCAGGAGCTCACGCGCCTGCAGCCGGGCCTGGAGGTCCGGCTCCAAGCCGACGCCTATCCCGGTCGCACGTTCACCGGGAAAGTCGAGACCACGAGTCCGCGGGTCCGCGACGACACCCGCAACGTGGCCGTTCGCGCCGTCTTCCCGAATCCGGCCGAGGCGCTGCGACCAGGCATGTTCGCCCGGGTCTCCGTCATCCTCCCGGAATCCAGCGCGGTGCTCGTCCTCCCCGCCTCCGCCATCACCTACAGTCCCTATGGCGACTCCGTCTACGTGGTGGAGACCGAGACCACCCCCGAGGGCACGCGCGAGGTCGCCCGGCAGCGTTTCGTCGAGGTCGGTCCGCGGCGCGGCGACCAAACCAGCATCCGCAAGGGCCTCAACCCCGGCGACCGCGTCGTCGTGGCCGGCCAGATGAAGCTGCGCAGCGGCGCGGCGGTCCGGATCGACAATTCCATCCTGCCCGGGAACGAGGCCGCCCCCAAGCCCGCCGAGAGCTGAGGCCGCGCCCATGAACTTCACCGAGCGCTTCGTGCGGCGGCCCGTGCTGGCCACCGTCGTCAATCTCTTCCTCCTGATCGCGGGCTGGCAGTCCATCCAGGCCCTTGTGGTCCGGCAGTACCCGGAGACCAAGAACGCCGTCGTCACCGTCACCGTCCCCTACCCCGGCGCCAGCGCCGACCTCGTGCGCGGCTTCGTCACCACGCCGCTCGAGCGCGAGATCGCCTCCGCCGACGGCATCGACTTTGTCGAGTCCATCAGCCGCCAGAACGCCTCCGTGATCACGGCGCGGCTGCGCCTGAACTACGACCCCAACGACGCCCTGACGCAAATCACCGCCAAGGTGAACCGCGTGCGCGGCGAGCTGCCCGCCGGCTCCGAGGATCCCGTCTTCGATGTTTCCGTCGGCGAGAGCACGGCCTCCGCGTACTTCGGCTTCTACAGCCGCTCGCTCGAGGGCAACCAGATCACCGACTACCTCGCCCGCGTCGTCCAGCCCAAGCTCTCCACGATCGAGGGCGTCCAGAAGGCCGAGATCATCGGCGCGCGCACGTTCGCGATGCGCATCTGGCTGAAGCCGGACCGCCTGGCCGCCCTCGGGCTCTCCCCGGCCGACGTGCGCACCGCCCTGGCGGCCAACAACTCCCTCGCCCCGGTGGGCCAGACCAAGGGGAGCATGCTCACGGTCAACCTGACCGCCCGCACCGACCTGCGGTCGGTCGAGGAGTTCCGCCGCATCGTGGTCCGCGAGCGCGGTGGCGACCAAGTGCGCCTTGGCGACATCACCGAGGTGGTCCTCGGGGCCGAGGACTACAACTCGCACGTGAAGTTCTCCGGCGAGACCGGCGTGTTCATCGGCATCTTCGTCCTGCCCACCGCGAACGCCATCGACGTCATGGCGCGGGTCCGCCAAACGATGCCGGAGATCCAGGCGCAGCTGCCGGTCGGGATCGAGGGACGACTCGTCGCCGACTTCACGGAGTTCATCAACGAGTCGATCCGCGAGGTCGTCCGCACGCTGGTCGAGGCGATGCTCATCGTGATCGTGGTGATCTACCTGTTCCTCGGCTCGGCGCGCTTGGTCATCATCCCGATCGTCGCCATCCCGCTCTCCCTCGTCGGCTGCACCACGCTGATGCTCGCCTTCGGGTTCTCGATCAACCTGCTCACCCTGCTCGCCATGGTGCTCGCGATCGGCCTGGTGGTCGACGACGCGATCGTGGTCGTCGAGAACATCCATCGGCACATCGAGGAGGGCCTGACACCCTTCGCCGCCGCGCTGCGCGGGGCGCACGAACTGGTCGGGCCGGTCATCGCCATGACGATCACGCTTGCCGCGGTCTACGCGCCGGTCGGTTTCCAATCCGGCCTGACCGGCGCGCTGTTCCGCGAATTCGCCTTCACCCTCGCCAGCGCGGTGCTCATCTCCGGCTTCGTCGCCCTGACCCTGACGCCGATGATGTGCGCGCGGATCCTGCGGCACAACCCGAACCGCCGCGGATTCGAGGCCTTCCTCGACCGGCAGTTTGCCCGGCTGCAGCGGGGCTACGAGTGGCTCCTGCACCACGCGCTCAATACGCGCGCCGCCGTCTTCATCGTCGCCGCCGGGGTGCTGCTGGCGATCCCCGGATTCTACGTGATGACGAAGAAGGAGTTGGCGCCGACCGAGGACAGCAACGTGATCCTGATGCAGGTCGAGGCTGCGCCCAACGCCACGCTGGAGCAGACGCTGCTCTACGCCGACCAGATTGTCGCCCTGCTCCGGCAGCACTACCCGACCGAGACGGCGGAGACGTTCCAGGTCATCGGCCGCGCCGGCACGGCGAACAGCGCGTTCGTCGGCTGGCGGCTGAAGCCGCGCAGCCAGCGCTCGCGGAGCGCCCAGGAGCTGCTGCCGGAGATCCAGGGACGGGTGACCGCGATCGCCGGCGTGAAGGTCGCCGCCTTCATGCGCCCCTCCCTCCCCGGGGCGATCGGCGGTCTGCCGGTGCAGCTGGTGATCGGCTCGACGGAGCGCCATGAGCGGGTCGCGGAGGTCGCCGACGCCTTGCTGCAGAAGGCATTGCGGAGCGGATTGTTCCTGTTCGGTGACACCAATCTGCGCTTCGACCAGCAGCAGGTGGAGATCGTGATTGATCGCGAAAAGGCCGCCGCGCTCGGGATCACGATGCAGCGGCTCGGCGCCGACCTGAGCGCGATGCTCGGCGGCGGTTTCGTGAACCGGTTCGCGATCGACGGCCGCGCCTACCGCGTGACGCCGCAGGTGACGCGCCGGGAGCGGCTCAATCCCGAGCAACTCGAGACCTACTACGTGTCGACGACCCGCGGCGAACTCGTCTCCCTCTCGACGATCGCTCACCTCGAGGAGCGCGTGCAGCCGCGCGATCTGCGTCGTTTCCAGCAGCTGAACGCCGCCACGCTCTCGTTCCTGCCGGCCCCGGGCGTCTCGCAGGGCCAGGCCCTCGACTGGCTCCGGGCCGAGGCGGCGTCGGGGTTCCCGCAGGGCTTCACGCTCGATTACGCGGGTGAATCCCGCCAGTTCACCCAGGAGGGCGGCTCGCTTGCCGGCACCTTCATCCTCGCGGTGATCGTGATCTTCCTCGTCCTCGCCGCACAGTACGAGAGTTTCCGCGATCCGTTCATCATCATGATGTCGGTGCCGCTCTCGCTCGCGGGTGCGATGGTCTTTCTGTTCTTCGACGTCGCGACACTGAACATCTACACGCAGGTGGGGCTGATCACGCTCGTCGGCCTGATCACCAAGCACGGCATCTTGATCGTGGAGTTCGCGAACAAGCTCCAGGAGCAGGAGGGCCGCTCGATCCGCGACGCCGTGGAGCACGCCGCCGCCGTGCGGCTGCGGCCGATCCTCATGACCACCGCCGCCATGGTGCTGGGCGTGCTGCCGCTGCTGCGCGCCACCGGCGCCGGCGGAGAGAGCCGTTTCAGCATCGGTCTGGTCGTCGCCACTGGCATGGCGATCGGCACCGTCTTCACGCTGTTCGTCGTCCCGGCCTTCTACACGGCGATCGCCCGCGACCGGCGTCCGTCCGCGAACCCCGCGCCTGAGGTCATCGCGACCGCGCATTGATCCGCCGCGCGTTCCCTGAGGGTTTCCTTCCCCGACCATGGCCGCCCCCGCCCATTCCCGCGCCGTCTCCCAACTGCTCGTCGCGGCGCTGTGCTGGAGCCTCGGGGGTCTGCTGATCAAATCGATCGACTGGCCGCCCCTCGCCGTCGCCGGGGGCCGCGGGATCGTCGCCGCGCTCTTCCTCATCGCCGTCAGCCGGCCCCTGCGGTTCCACTTCTCCGGCATGCAGGTGCTCGGAGCGGTCGCGTACGCGGCCTGCACCGTGACCCTGGTCACCGCGACCAAGATGACCACGGCCGCCAACGCCATCCTGCTCCAGTACACCGCGCCGGTCTGGATCGCGCTGCTCGGCGCGTGGTTCCTCGGCGAGCGGGCCACCCGCGCGGATTGGTTCACCATCGCGGCCGTGCTCGCTGGCATGGGGCTCTTCGTCGCCGATGGACTGCGTCTGACCAGCCTGACCGGCAATCTCATCGGGGCCCTCTCCGGGGTCTGCTTCGCGATCATGACTCTGGCGCTGCGGCGCCAGAAGGACGGTTCGCCCGTGGAATCCCTCATCCTCGGCAACCTCCTCGCATTCCTGATCGGTCTTCCGGAGATCATCGCCGCCCCGAGCCTGCCCGCCCTGAGCTGGAGCGCGCTGCTCATCCTCGGGACCGTGCAACTCGGCGTTTCCTACTGGCTCTACGCCCGCGCCATCCGCCACGTCACCGCCCTCGAGGCCGTCCTGATCCCCGTGATGGAGCCCCTGCTGAGTCCCGTGTGGGTGCTGCTCGTCATCGGCGAGAAGCCCAGCGGTCTCGCCCTCGTCGGCGGCGCCCTCGTGCTCTCCGCCGTCACGCTGCGTGCCCGCCAGCGGATCTTGGACGAGCGGCGGCGCGCCGCCGCGAGCGCCGGCCAAGGCTGACGCCGTCCGCGCGCGTCGCGTCCCTCACCCGACGACCGCCGTTTCGTCCTGCACGGCACGGCGGCGGAGCTGTCCGCACGCGGCGTCAATCTCCGGACCGCGCGAGCGGCGAATGTGCGCCACCACCGCCGCCGCGCGCAGTCGCGCGACGAAGCGCTCCTCCACCGCCATGGGAGTGGGCTCGTAGTGCCGTCCGAGCAAGCTCGGGCCCGTCGGGTTGTACCGGAGGAGATTGACGTGCATGCGGCGGCGACCCACCAGCGCCGCCAGCGCGGCGGCGTGGTCGTCGGAATCGTTCACGCCGCGGAGCAGGCAGTACTGCAGGGTCACGGGACGACCGGTTTCCCCTTGGTAGGCGTCCGCCGCCGCCATGATGTCCTCCAGCCGCTGCCGCCGGCCCACCGGGAGCAGCGTCGCGCGGGTCGCGTCATCCGGCGCGTGGAGCGAAATCGCGAGATGCACGCCGAGACCGGACGCCGCGAGGCGTTCGATGCCGGCGATCACGCCGACCGTGGAGATCGTGACTTGCCGCCAGCCGAGGCCGCCGAGGCCATTCGCCGCGATCCGCTCCACGGCCGCGAGCACGGCGTCGAGGTTGAGCATCGGCTCGCCCATGCCCATGAAGACCAAGGTCTGCAAACGCCGCCCGGCCGCGCGCGCTTCGCGGCGCAGCGCGAGGAATTGTTCGACGATCTCGCCGCTGCTGAGGTTGCGCTCGAAGCCCGTCTTCGTCGTCGCACAGAAATCACAGCCCATCGCACAGCCGACCTGCGAGGAGACGCAGCCCGCCGCGCGGTCCGGTCGGTGATCGGGCATGAGCACGCACTCCACTGAGCGTCCGTCGTGGAGCCGGCGCAGCAGCTTCACCGTGCCATCCATCGAGGCCTGCCGGAGCCCGGGCAGGGACGTCCCCGCCACACACTCCACCGGCCAGCGCCGCCGCAACGCCTCGGGCCACAGTCCGGGAGGCAGCGACGTCTCGCCATCACGGGCGTAAAACGCCCGCAGCAGCGGTACCGCGTGCGATGGCTTGCAGCCCCACGCCCGCACCCGTTCCGCCAACGACTCGATCGTGGCCTCGGCGAGGACGCAGGGATCCGGCGCCATCGCGGAAGCCAGGAGTGGTCTCCCCGACGATCGCGGCGCGAAGGATTCGGCGGCTGCGGGAGCAGCGGCGCCCGGGCCCCGTCCCGCCGGCGGCGAGTGATCCACCCTACCGCCGTCCGCACTCACGCTCCGGGGGCTCACGTCGTTGCCGCCGCTCCCGTCGGTCCGGTCAGAATTGCATCCACCGCCTGCTGTGCCGCCACCAGTCCGAAGGTGCCCGTCACCCACGCCGCCGCGCCGAAGCCAGCCTCGCAGTCCATCCGCCCGCCCGCGCCTTCGACAGGTTCCAGCGAACAGGTGCCATCCGGCCGCGGGTAAACCTGCTGCTCGCTCGACCAGACGCAGCGCACGCCGAAGCTCACCTTCCCGGTGTGCAGGCCCGGCGCGAAGCCGTGGTCGCGCCGCAGTTTCTTGCGCACGAGGCGCAGGAGTTCGTCCCCGAACGCATCGCCCAGATCGCCGGCGCGGACCCGCGTCGCATCCCGGCGTCCGCCGGCCCCGCCGATCGTCACGATCGGCCGGCCGCGCGCCACCGCCGCCGCGATCAGGCGCGCCTTGTTGCCGAGCACGTCGATCGCATCGACCACGCAGTCGTGCGCCGGCGCGAGGAGCCGATCGGCATTGGAATCGCTGAAGAATTCCGCAACCGGCTCGACAACGCAGTCGGGATTGATGCGCCGCACGCGCTCAGCGAGCACCGTCGCCTTCAGTTGACCCACCGTGTCCACCAGCGCCGGAAGCTGACGGTTGGTGTTGGTCACGCACACGTCGTCCAAATCGATCAGCGTCAGCCGACCCACGCCGCTCCGCGCCAGCGCCTCCACGGTCCACGAGCCCACGCCGCCGAGGCCGACCACGGCCACGTGGGCGGTGCGCAGGCGGGCGACCGCGTCGCGGCCAAGGAGGCGTTCCACGCCTCCGAAACGGGCATCCGGCGCGGTGCTCATGCGTCGCCCTCCCGCCGCGACGGCACCAGTCCGAGGCGGTCGCGCAGGGCGTGCAGGGCCGACGCCAAGCGCGCCTCGCCTTCGCCGCTCACTTCGGCCATCGGCAGCCCGCGTTCCTCCAGGGTGCGCCGCCACAGGCGCGCGCCCATCGCCCGACCTTCCGCATCCGGGAAGCAGCGCTGCGGATCCGGAGCGAAGGGAAGATCGGAGAGGCAGAGCAGGTACAACGCGTAGCCGCGGCTTCGCTCCTCGGACTCGGCCCGCACGGTCGGTGGGCAAGCGCCGGGAAAGAGCAAATCCGCCCAAAGGACGTTGGTGAGGAGATCGGTGTCGCAGAAGACGACCCGCCGCGCCCGCGCCGCCGCGCGCTCCTCTCCCTCCCGCTGGCCGCGCGCGATCTCCGCAAGGTCGGCCGCCTCGATCCGACCCGCGCGGCGATCCCAGAACTCCCGGACAAACTCGGGGGCCCACGGCTCGCCGAATTCCCGCGCCAGCCGCTCCGCCAGCGACGTCTTGCCGGTCGACTCCGGCCCGAAAATCACCACGCGCGCGGGCAAGGACTCGTTCATGACTTCACCTCCTTGGCCGGGGACTCACCCCACGCCCGCCAGCCGACGACCGCGAGTCCTAGAAACACCGCGTACAAAGCCGCCGTCACCCGCAGGCCCTGCGAGAAGTACAGACCCAAGGCGACTGCATTGACGCCGCTCCAGAACAACCAGTTTTCCCGCTTTTTCCGCGCCTGCAGCCACTGCGCCACGAGGCTGAATCCGAGCACCCCGGCGTCCCAGAAGGGCATCACCGCATCCGTGGTGCGTCCGAGGAACAGGCCCCACGCCACCGTCACGAGGGCGCCCGCGGCCATCGCGCCAAGCCACCCGGCGGCTTCCAGACGCGTCACAGGCAGTTCGCCGGCCCCGGCCCCCGCCGCCGCGGCGCGGGGCGTGGCATCGGTGCTCGAAGTTGCACCTGCTCCCAGGCTCGGGTCCGCACGCGACTCGGCACTCGCCTTCACCACGGCCGACTCGCCACCGCTGGTCCGCGCCCCGCGCCACCAGTGCCACCAGCCATAAAGCAGGATCACAAAGAAGACGCCCTGCAGCAGCGCTGAGGAGTAGATGCGGGCCTGAAAGAAGATCCACGCGTACAGTACCACTTGCACCAGCCCGACCGGCCATGCCGCGACGCGCTGGCGGATCATCAGCCACACGCCGACGACTCCCATCACGGCACCGCTCAGTTCCAGGGGATCCATCGACGCGCGACGTTAGGCTCTCGGCCCCGGCCTCAGGCATCGGGCGACTGCGCGACGTGCGCTTCCAGCGCTTCGCGGGTCACGATGTGCCGCCGCGCGCAGCGGGGGCAGCGGATTTCGAGGCGCTGCTCATCGCCAAAGAGTTCCTCCGGATCCGTCCGGAAGACCGGCGCCAGCACCTCGAGCATGCGCGCCTGACTGCAGCCACAACGCCACCGGACGATGCGGCGCTCCAGCAGCACGACCGTTTCCGCATCATCCATCCGGCGCACCTGATCGACGTCGAGATCCCGCAGCCACGCGAGGTCGCAGTCCGGATGCTCGACCGCGAGCACGACCTCCTCCTCCGCCGTCTGGAAGAACCGCCCGATGCGCTGCTCGCTCTGCGCGTAAAACGCCTCCGCCGCCACGAGGGGATCGTTCCCGTTGAATTCAACCGCGCTGCGGCGCTTCGTCGCCCGGCCCCGCACGACATCGCAGTAGAAGAGCGACCGCTCACCCTCCCGGACATTCTCGGTGAAGATCCGGCCCGCCACGTCGCCGGTCTCATTGTCGCCGACCAGGAAAAGATTCAGGCGCGGCTCCTGCAGATTGAGGGTCCACGCAATGTGCTCGTTCCACGGCCGCGAGGCCGCATGGAGGACGAACCCCGCCAGCGCCCGCTTGAACACGGCATCATGATCCGACTCCGGACGGAATCCTTGGTCCGCCAGATGCAAGTAGTAGTCAACGTAAAGAGAACTGAACTCGGCCCGAGCCAGCAATACGTTGCGGGAGCGCACAAAGTAGGTCCGGACTTCGAGTCCGGAGTCGGGCGGAATCTCAGGCGACGCGTCTGACACGGGACGACAGGGAATGCGGCAGGCCACACCTTGTCGAACGCGAAGCTCGGGACAAGGGGTGGCCCCGGAGCCCCCCCATCGAAGTGCGGCTCGCAGGTTCATCCTGCCCGGCCGACCGACGCAGACGGCACCGCCGCCGCGCCCGCGATTCCGCTTCCTAACGGCTGCGGACGGTCAGCGCGTCGATCAGGGCGGCGAGGAAAGAATCCCCGCCGCGGACCTCGGCCAAGCGGGCCCGTGCGGTCGCCGCGTGTTCCGCGGCGTGGCGGCGGGAGTCCTCGATGCCGTGGAGGCTGACGGACGTGACCTTGCCGGCCTTGGCGTCCTTGCCCGCGGTCTTGCCCAGGGCGGCCGTGTCGGCGGTGGCGTCGAGCACGTCATCGATGATCTGGAAGGCGAGTCCCAGTTCGCGACCCGCGCGCACCAGTGCGACGCGCTCGGCCTCGCTGGCCCCGCCGATCCGGGCCCCGAGCGAGAACGACAGTTCCAGCATCGCGGCGGTCTTGTTCAGGTGGATGTAGGCCAAGTCCCCGGCGTTCAGATCCATGCGTCCCTCAGCGGCGAGGTCCTCGACCTGCCCGCCGATGAGGCGGCGGCTGCCGGCCGCGTCGGTCATGTCGGCGGCCAGCGCGACCGCCAGGGCGGGCTCGCTGGCGTAGGCGGTCACCAGCAGTCCCAGCGCGTGGGTCAGGAGGGCGTCACCGGCGAGCAGCGCGGTGGCCTCGTCGAAGGCGCGGTGCAGCGTCGGCCGCCCGCGCCGCAGGTCGTCGTCGTCCATGCACGGCAGGTCGTCGTGGATCAGCGAGTACGTGTGGAGGCACTCCACGGCGACGGCGGCGGGGACGGGGTCCCGCGGACCCGCCGGCTGAAGGAAGTCGGCCGTCGCCAGCACGATGACCGGGCGGATGCGCTTGCCGCCGGCCTCAATGCTGTAGCGCATCGCGGCGTGGATGCGCCCTGGGCGCGTGTCCGCCGCCGGCAGCCAGGTGCCGAGACCCGCTTCGACCCGGCGGAGGAGGGCGTTGAATTTGGTTGAGAAGTCCATCGACCGGCGGAGAGTGACCGCGTGAACGCCGAGATGCCGACGCTCGAATCGGTTTGCAAACGCCTTTTCGGAGACTCTGCGTGGCTGGTGCGCTGTCTGGTCGGCGCCGTTCTCCTCGTCGTTCCCATCGCCCACTTCCTCGCCTTTGGCTACCTCTACGAGCTGATCGACCGCGCCCGGCGCGGCGAAACCGGCGGCCTCCCCGCGTGGGAGGACTGGGGGCGCCTCTTCTCGCGGGGGGTGACGGCCTTTGTGCTCTTCATCCTGCTGGGGCTGACCCCGATCCTGCTGGCTTGGCTGCTGACCTGGCCGCTCCGGCTCCTGTCCTACGGGGTGGTGGTCTACCTGCCGCTGCTCCCGGCCATCATGCTGGCTGGACCCCTCACCGCCGCCGGGATCTACCAGTATCAGAAACGCGAAGAATACCGCGATGCCTTCCGGATCTATGTGCTGGGGGCGATGCTGCGCTCCAGCCGCGCCCGCTTCTGGGTGCCCACCTTCGCGCTCATCGGCTTCCTCGTGGTCGGATACCCGCTGATGACCTTCACGGTTTTCATTGGCCTCGCCGCGAGTTGGAGCTACTACGCCGCCTATTACCGGCACGTGGAAGAGGCTCGCAAAGCACGCACGAAATCGCCTTCCTAACGAATCGTCATGGAAAAGTACCTTCAGCGGGCCCTGATCGGCCCCGGTATTTTCGAAATCCTCTTTGGCGCGGCAGCGAGCCTCCTCGTTGGCATCTTCATTGCATTCGTCTGGTTGGCCAGCAGCGGCGAGAGCCTCCACAACCCGTCCACAGAAGGAGCCCGGATCAACCCGGTGCCCTTCGTCGCGGGAGAGACGACCGTCGTCAATCGCCGTCAGTGGGAGTCCAAGCTGCAGGCCTTTCTTGAGGGTCAGAGCGGTCAGTTGGCCATCTCCGAGTCCGAACTCAATGCATGGTCCGAGGCCAACCCGCCCGCCGCGCAGGTCCCCGTCGACTCCTTCATCAAGACGGGTCGCCTCAATTTCCGCATTGTCGACGGCATGCTCCAGGTTGCCACGCCCACGACCCTCCGCCTCTTCGGCGGCACGGTCACCGGTCAGTTGCAAAGCCGGGGCGCCTTCATCGCGACAGAGGCGGGCCAGCGGTTCGAGCCGCGGGAAACCTACTTTGGTTCCCTCGCCCTCCATCGCTTCCCGAACGTGCACCGCTGGCTGCTCGCGCGCGTGTCCCGCCAGCCCCTCGTCCCCGAGGATGTGCTCGGCGGCTGGAGCCGCGTCTCGCGGGCCTCGATCGAGGGACAATTCTTCACCGTCACGATTCCCTGAGCGCCGCGAAGGGTGGTCCGCCGGGCCCGGTCTACACCGCGGCAAGAAGGCGCGCCAGATTCACGTGCTCAAGGATGAGTTGCTTGATCACCGGGAACTTGTCCGTGTCCTGGGGTGAGGTCTTCACCGTCATCCCGTGGATGAGTGACGTGATCGTGTAGCATCCGGCTTCGGCGGCGATCACTGGAATGTCGGCGGCCGCCAGGTGCGCGGCCAATCCGGCGGGCGGCGCGATGCCGTCGGTGAGTACGAGTCCCACGATGCGCTCGCGGCCCCGCCGCTCACCCGCACCCGCGAGTGCCGCCGCCATGATGTCGTCGCGGTCCCCCGGCGTGATCAGGAGCGTGCCGGGGCGCAGGGCCTCCGCCACTCCGCGGGCGGTGCCAGCGCCCACCATCACCTGCCGCACCCGCCGCAGGGCCTGGCCGGCCGGCGGACTCAGCCAGCGGCCCCCGATCTCCTCAACCACCTGGGACAGGTTGGGTGATGAGAGCAGGTTCTGCCGGGGCAGGACCCCGAGGAGCGGCACGCCGAAGCGCGCCAACCCGCGGCCGGCGAAGTCACGGATCTGCTCCACCTTGTCCTCCTCCACCTTGTTGAGGATGACCCCGACGACCTCGACACCCTCCTTGTCGAAGAGCGCCTTGTTCAGGGCGATCTCGTCGATCGGCCGCCCGATCCCGCCCGGCGACACGAGCAGCGCCTTGGCGCCGAGCAGCTTCGCGACGCGCGCGTTGGAGAGTTCGAAGACGCTCCCGACACCCGCGTGGCCCGTGCCCTCGATCAAGGTGAAATCCTTCTCCCACGACACCCGGTCGAAGGCCCGGCAGATGCGGTCGGTCAGCTCCGCCAGCATCGGTCCCGGCGCGTTCAGGAACCGCCGCGTGAACGACCCGTCCACGGCCACGGGGCTCATGCTCTCGATCGGCACGTGCACGTCGAAGAGCGTGTCCAGCAGCACCGAATCCTCATCGATCTTCTGGCCCCGCACCTCCACGAAACGCTGGCCGATCGGCTTGATGAATCCAACCCGCGGATACATGGCGCGCATCGCGGCGTAGAGGCCGAGGCAGGTGGTGGTCTTGCCGTCGTTCATCCGGGTGGCGGCGACGAAGAGTCGCTTGGTCACGCGGTTGGTCGGTGCTGACTGCAGGGGCAGTGCCGGGGCGGCGAAGGGATTGGCCGCGGGCGCGGGGGCCGGGTCAGGCGTTTCCATGGAGGAGACGGCGGTCGATGGCCTGGCACGCCACGACCGCCGCGGCGCCGAAGACGTCGTGGGCGCTGGCGCCGCGGCTGATTTCCGCGGCGGGGCGGCTGAGGCCGGTGAGGATCTGGCCGTAGGCGTTCCCGCCGGCGAGGGCCTGGACGAGCTTGAAGGCAATGTTGCCGGCGTTCAGGTCGGGGAAGATGAGGACGTTGGCGCGCCCGGCAACCGGGTCGCTGAGCCGCTTGGTCGAGGCGACGACGGCGTCGAGCGCGGCGTCCGCCTGCATCTCACCGTCGATCTCCATCGGGAGCGCAGCCGCCCGCGCCTTGGCCCGGGCGAGTTCGGTCGCCAGCCGCACCTTCGCCACCGCCGGATGGGGGTGGTCGCTCTTCGAGGACCAACTCAGCATCGCCACCCGCGGGGTGGCGTCGGTGAGGTGGCGGGCGATCATCGCCGTCGACACCGCGATGTCGGCCAGTTGTTCAGCCGTGGGCTCCGGGATGACGCCGCAGTCGGCAAGGAAGAGCACGCCGTCCGTGCCCACCGCCTTCTCCTCGAACTCGAGGATCATCAGCGACGACGCGGTCTGGACGTGTTCGAGCCGGGGGATGACCTGGAAAAGCGGGCGCAGGGCGCTGGAGGCGCTGACGGTCGCACCCGAGACGAGGGCGTCCGCCTGCCCCTCGGCCAGCATCAGGGTGGCGTAGGTGTTGGCGTCCCGCACCGCCTCCCGCGCCTCCGCAAGGGAAAGGCCCTTGGTGCGCCGGAGCTCCGCGAGGCGAGCCGCGAAGCGGGGTGCATCCTCGCTGCGGGCGGGATCAATGAGCCGCATGCCCTGAAGGTTCAGGTCGAGCCGCGCCGCCGTCTCCTTGATCAGCGCCCGCTCCCCGAGCAGCACCGGCGCCCCCATGCGGCGCGTCACCCACTGGCGCGCCGCCTGCAGGACGCGGGGGTCCGCACCTTCGGGGAACACCACCCGTTTGGGGTGTCTCTGGATGCGGTCGACGAGGAGGGGAACCAGCGGCATGGCGGAAATCCAACGGCGGCGGAGCATCGGGCCGGAGGCCGCCGCCGTCAACCCCGCCACCGCGATGCACCCCGCCATCGGCCGGGCGAGCCCCGCCTCCGCTCTTGCTAACCTGCGCCGCCGACCCGAGAACCATCGGTCGTGCCGTCGAGTCTAAGAAACATCAGCGTCGTCTCCGCCACGACCATGGTCTCGCGGGTGCTCGGGCTGGTGCGCGACTCCCTCACCGCCGCGGTCTTCGGCGCGAGCGCCTTGGCCAGCGCGTTCTTCACGGCGTTCACGCTGCCCAACCTCTTCCGTCGCCTCCTGGGTGAGGGCGCGCTGACCGCGGCCTTCATCCCGGTGCTGACGGAGGAGATGCGCTCCGGTGGTCCGGATCAGGCCCACCGCTTGGTCAGCCAGGTGGCCACCTGGCTGCTGGCCGTCACGGGCCTGATCGTGGCCGGCGCGATGGTGCTGTTGTCGCTGGCGCCGCAGGCGCTGGCGCTCACCGGAAGCCTCGGCCCCGCGGGCGACACCGCCGCGCGCTGGCTGCTCGCGGCCGAGCTCGCCCTCTGGCTCTTTCCCTACCTGATCTTCGTCTGCCTCGCCGCCGCCTTCAGCGCCGCGCTCCAGACCTTCCACCGCTTCCTTGAGCCGGCGCTCTCGCCGATCTGGCTGAACTGCGCCATGATTGGGCTGCTGGGTTTCTCGGCGGTCGCGCACCCCGGGGCTTCGCCGCAGGAACACATGCGCTGGCTCTGCGCGGGGGTCCTGCTCGGCGGCTTCCTGCAGATGCTCGTCCCCGCTCTCGCCCTGCGCCGCTTCGGGTGGCGACCCCGCCTCGACTTCACCGCCAGCCCGCGCGTCCGCTCCATCATCGGGTTGATGGGACCCACGGTGTTCGGATCCGCGATCTACCTCATCAACCTCGCCGTCTCCCGGCTGATCGGCCTGTCGCTTGATGACGCGTCCGTGACGCTGCTCAACCTCGCCACGCGGCTGATGGAGCTGCCGATCGGGGTCTTCGCCGTGGCCGTGACCACGGTCGTCTTTCCCTTGATCTCCAGGCACGCGGCCGCGGGGGCGTGGGATGACCTCGCCTCCGCCTACCAGCGTGGCATGCGGCTCATCCTCGCCCTCAACATCCCCGCCGCCGTCGGCCTCGCGCTCCTCGCCAGCCCGATCATCCGCATGCTGTTCCAGCGGGGAGCGTTCTCCGCCGGCGACACCGCCGCCATGGCACCGGTCCTCGCCGTGTTCGCCATCGGCCTGCCGTTCCTGTCCTTCGTCAATCTCGCCCTCCGCGCCTTCTATGCCCGGCAGGACACGCGCACGCCGGTGCGCGCCGCCGTGCTCAGCTTCGTCGTCAACCTCGCCCTCAGCCTCGCCCTCATGGAACCCGCCGGCACCCTCGGTCTCGCCATCGCCGGCACGGTTTCGACCGGGGTGCAGGCGTGGTTCCTGCAGTCGCGGCTCACGCGGCTGCAGGCGGGACTGGCCTTCCATCACCTGCTGGGGGACACGTCGCGGATCGTGCTCGCCGCCGCCGTGATGGGCGGCGCCGTCCTCGGGCTGCAACGGGTGTTGCCAGCGTCCGGATCTCTCGCCGCCGATCTCCGCCTGACGCTGGTGGCGATCCTCACCGCCGTCCCGCTCTACGCGGCACTGCTCTGGCTGTTGCGCTTCGAGGGTCGGGCGGAGGCCGTCGCCGCGCTGCGCAGCGCGTTCCGGCGGCGCGTGTCCTGACCCCGTTCACCGATGAAGCGCCGTCCCGATGGCTTCCTGCTCTCGATGCTCGTCGTGCTGGCGCTGGCGTGGCTGTTTCCGGAGCCGGGGGCGCGCGGAGGCTGGCTGCGACCCGAGATCCTGACCAAGGTCGGGGTGGCGCTGATCTTCTTCCTGCACGGCGCCGCCCTGCCGCTGGCGGCGCTGAAGGCCGGGACGCTGCGCTGGCCGCTGCATGTCGTGGTTCAGCTCACGACCTTCCTCGTGTTCCCGCTGCTGGGGCTGCTCATCGTCGCGCTGGCCGGTCCGGTGCTCGGTCCGGACCTGCGCCTCGGAGTGTTCTACCTCTGCGCCCTGCCTTCGACCGTCTCGTCATCAATCGCCTTCACCGCGGCGGCCCGGGGCAACGTGCCCGCTGCGGTCTTCAACGCCACGCTCTCGGGCCTGCTCGGTGTCTTCCTCACGCCGCTGTGGATCGGGGTGCTGCTCACAACGGCAGGACAGGCGCTGCCGCTGGGCCGGGTGATCGGGGACCTCGCGCTCTGGCTCCTGCTGCCGCTGGCACTCGGGCAGGCGAGTCGGCCGCTGATCGGTGCCTTCGTCACCGCCCATCGCCGCCGCATCGGGCTGGTCGATCGGGCAACGATCCTGCTCCTTGTCTACACGTCGTTCGCCGACTCGTTTCAACAGGGCGTATGGTCCGGGCGCGGCCTTGGGCTGCTCCTTGCGCTCTCCGCCGGCGCCGTCGCGCTCTTCGCCGTGGTCGCCGCGCTGGTCGGCCGGGTCTGCGATGCCTTGGGTTTCTCCGCCGAGGACCGCATCGCCGCGATCCTTTGTGGCTCCAAGAAGACGCTCGCCTCCGGAGTGCCGATGGCGTCGCTCATCTTTGGCGCGCACCCCGCCCTCGGCGTCATCCTGCTGCCGATCATGCTGTATCACCAGTTGCAGTTGCTGATCTGCGCGTGGCTGGTCGAGCGCTGGTCGCGGCGGCCGCTCTGAGCGGGGCCCCGCGGCTTGCGAAGGCAGGGCGTCCATCCCAACCCCCTCCTTTCATGCCCTCGCTCTTCGATCCCATCACGCTCGGCAGCCTCGCCCTGCCCAATCGCATCGTCATGGCCCCGCTCACGCGCTGCCGCGCCGGGGCCGGGCGCGTCCCGCATGCGCTCAACGCGCGCTACTACGCCCAGCGCGCGTCCGCCGGCCTGATCATTTCCGAGGCCACGGCGGTCGATCCGATGGGCGTCGGCTATCCCGACACCCCGGGAATCTGGAACGAGGAGCAGGCCGCCGGCTGGCGCGTCGTCACCGACGCCGTCCACGCCGCCGGCGGTCGGATCGTGCTGCAATTGTGGCACGTGGGCCGCATCTCGGATCCCCACTACCTTGGGGGCGCCCTTCCCGTCGCCCCTTCCGCCATCGCCCCCGCCGGAAAGGTGAGCCTGCTGCGCCCCGCCCGGCCGTTCGTCACGCCCCGCGCCCTCGCCACCGAGGAACTCGCCGGCGTCGCTGCATCGTATCGCCGGGGCGCTCAACTCGCCCGCGAGGCCGGTTTCGACGGCGTGGAGCTTCACGGCGCAAACGGCTACTTGCTGGATCAGTTCCTCCAGTCCTCCACCAACCAGCGCACCGACGCCTACGGTGGCTCGATCGCCGGCCGCGCGCGCTTCCCGCTCGAAGTCACCGACGCCGTGCTCTCCGTCTGGCCGGCCGACCGCGTGGGCTACCACCTCGCTCCGGCCCAGGACAGTCACGACATGCGGGACGAATCACCGCGCGAGACTTTCACCCACCTCGCCCGCGAACTCGGACGCCGCCAACTCGCCTTCCTGTGCACACGGGAGGGCCTCGGAGGGGAACGGCTCACCCCCGCGATCCGGGAGGCGTTCGGCGGGCCGGTGATCGCCAACCAGGGCTTCACTGCCGAAACGGCCCAGGCCGAACTCGACGCCGGCCGCGCCGACGCCGTGGCCTGGGGCCGTCTCTACATCGCCAATCCGGATCTCGTCGCCCGGCTCCACCAGCGCGCCCCCCTCAACCCGCCAATCCCCGAAACCTTCTACGGCGCGCCCGGCGTGAATCCGGAAGTCGGCTACACCGACTATCCTTCGCTCTAGAGCGGAGGAGCGCGGCGCGGCGAGTCACCCCGCCCGGCGAGACGGGCTCGCGCGCGCCGCGAGCCGGTCTCACGCACCCGGCAACGCAAGGACCGCGGTGCGCGCGACGTTGCACCACGTGCCCGGTGCCAGACCGAGCCCGGCAAGGGTCAGGCCACCGATCCTCGCCCGCACGAGCCGCAGGGTCGGATGCCCCACCGCCGCCGTCATCCGGCGCACCTGCCGGTTCCGGCCTTCCGTGAGTTCGAGCGCGATCCACGCATCGGGTACGGTCTGGCGGCGGCGGATCGGCGGATCGCGCGGCGGCAGCGACGGGGCCGGGTCAAGGCGCCACACCCGCGCCGGCCGGGTCCGATGGTCCGGCAATTCCAGGCCCCCGCGGGCGAGGCGCCGCAGCGCCGCCTCGTCCGGCACGCGCTCGACCTGCACCCAGTATTCACGGGGATGGCCGCGCTCCGGATCCAGCAGGCGGCTCACGAGGTCAGGCTCGTCCGTGAGCAGGAGCAAGCCCTCGGAGTCCGCATCAAGTCGGCCAACCGGATAGACGCGCGCTGGAAGTCCAAACTCCGCGAGGGTGCGCCACCGCGAGCCCGGCTCGGGGGTGAACTGCGAGAGGACGCCGTACGGCTTGTGCAAGGCCACGATCACGCCATCCGAGTAGGCGGACACTCCCCGCCCGCCGCAATCCCCGTCACCGCGGTGGTTGCCTCCCGGCCTGTCTCCCGTCACTCGTGGGGCATGCGCGCCGTCCAGTTCACCGCCCTGAACCAGCTTGCCGTCACCACACTCCCCTCCCCGATCCCCGGTCCCGGCGAGGTCCGCGTCCGGCTCCGCGCCGCCGCCCTCAACCACCGCGACCTCTGGATCAAGCTGGGCCAGTACGCGGGCATCAGCTATCCGTGCACGCCCGGTTCCGATGGCGCCGGGGTGGTCGAGGGTGTGGGTCCGGGAGTCGACGGGGCGTGGATCGACCGCGAAGTGATCATCAATCCAAGCTTCGGTTGGGGCGACCGCGAGGACGCGCAGGGTCCGGACTTCTCGATCCTCGGCCTGCCCCGCCCGGGCACCCTCGCCGAGGAGATCACCGTGCCCGTCAGCCAGCTCTCCGCCCGCCCCGCGCACCTTGGCTGGACCGAGGCGGCCGCGCTGCCGCTGGCGAGCCTGACCGCGTACCGCGCGCTGTTTGCCCGCGCCCGCGTCGAACGCGGTGACCGGGTGCTCATCACTGGCATCGGCGGCGGCGTGGCCCTCGCCGCGCTCCAGTTCGCCGTCGCCCTCGGCGCGGAGACCTGGGTGACGTCGGGGTCGCCCGACAAACTCGCGCGGGCCGCGGCGCTGGGGGCGCGCCAAGGCTTCGATTACCGCGATCCCGCGTGGCCCCGGGCCGCAGTCCGCGCGGCGGGCGGCCCCTTCTCCGTGGTCGTCGACAGTGCCGGCGGTCCGGGCTTTGAGTCGCTGATCGACGTCGCCGCCCCCGGCGCCCGCATCGTCTTCTTTGGCGCCACCCACGGCAATCCACCGAGCCTGCCTTCCCGCAAGGTCTTCTGGCGTCAGCTCTCCCTCCTCGGCTCCACCATGGGCAGCCCGCGCGACTGGTCCGCCATGCTCGACTGCGTCACCACCCGCCGCATCACACCAATCGTCAGCGAAGTCTTCCCGCTGGCCGAGGCCGGCGCCGCCTTCGACCATCTCGCCGCCGCCGGGCAGTTCGGGAAGATCGTGCTGCGGATGGACTGATCCGCGCGGATCGCCGTCTCGACGCCTTCACCCTTCGGCCCGCCGCCGTCCCACCGCCCTACGACTCACGTCCGCACCGTGACCCCTCCTGTCCTCGAGGCTTCGCTCTACCGGCTCGCCGCCCTCGCCACCGAGGTCGACGATCCGGCGCTCGCGCTTCGCCGCATCCTCGAGGTCCTGATGACGCATTTCCGGGCCGACTCCGGATCAATCGCACTGCTCAACCCCGACACCGGGCGACTGGAGATCGAGGTCCAGCAGGGACTGCCCGACGACTACCGCGAGGCGACGCTGCGCCTCGGCCAAGGCATCACGGGCTGGGTCGCCTTCCACGGCAAGCCGCAGTTCGTCCCGGATGTCCACCGCGACGCGCGCTACGTACGGCTCCGGCCGAGCGTGCAGTGCGAGATCGCGGCCCCCATGGAGGAGCACGGGCAGGTGCTGGGCGTCGTCAATCTCGACAGCGACCGGCCCGATGGCTTCTCGCGCTGGGATCTCGACACGCTGATCTGCCTCACCGCGCAGGCCACCGCCGTGCTGCAGCGCCTCTGGCAGTTGCAGCAACTCCGGGGCAAGGCGCGCCAGCTCGAGTCCCTCATCGGCATCGGCCAGGCGCTCGTCGCAAAGGTCGAGGAACGCGACCTATTTGAGACCGTCACCCGCGACGCGCGGCTGATCATGCAGGCGCGCGCCTGCGGACTGTACCTCCACGACGCCTCCCGCGGCACGCTGCGCCTGATCACGTTCGCCAATCCCGACTCGACCGGCGCGACGCATCCGGGGCCCACCGACGACCTACCCCTGGAGACCAGTGCCATCGGGTCGGTCATCCAGACGCGCCGCGCCCTTGAGTTCGCGAACATCCAGTCCCCGGAATACGGCGAGGTCGTCGACCTGCCCGTCGACCCTCGGCTGCGCTCGCTGCTCGCAACACCTCTGGTTTTTGAGGGCGAAGTGCTCGGCGTGCTCGCAGTATTCAAGGAACACGTCCATCGCTTCAACAACGACGAGAAGCGACTGGGCGCCGCGCTCGCCTCGCTGGCGGCGGTGGCGCTGCAGAACGCGCGGCTCTACGCCCGCGTGTTCCGCAGCGAGGAGTCGCTGCGCAAGAACGAGCAACTCACGACCCTCGGACTCCTCGCCGCCGAGATCGCCCACGAGATCCGCAATCCACTCACGGTCATCAAGCTGCTCTTCGGCTACCTCAACCTCGAATTCCCCGCCGACGACCCGCGCCGCACCGACGTGCGGGTGATCGGCGAGAAACTCGACCAACTCGAGGCGATCGTTTCCCGCGTGCTGCAGTTCGGGAAGGCGCCGGCGAGCCTGCACGCCCCCTGGGTCCTCGCCGACCTCGTCGAGGACACCGCCCTCCTCATCCGGCTCAAACTGGCGCAGGGAAAGATCGCGCTCCGCGTCGCACCCATTCCACGCGACCTCGTGGTTGAGGTCCACAAGGGGCAGATCCAGCAGGTGCTGCTCAACCTGCTTTTCAACTCCACGCAGGCGATGCCGAACGGGGGCAGCATCACGCTCCGCACCGCCACCGAGGAGCGGCCGGGCGCGGGACGGGTGGTGCACATCGATGTCGCCGACACCGGCTCCGGGATTCCGGAACGGCTCCGGGCCCACATCTTCGACAACTTCCTCTCCGGTCGGCCCGATGGCACCGGGCTCGGCCTTGGGATCGCGAAGCGAATCCTGCTCTCCCACTCGGGCGACATCCAGTTGCTCGACACCAGCGCAGCCGGCACCACCCTGCGCCTGACCCTGCCGCTGACCGCAGCCCCGTAGGCCGCCCGGCGTCTACTCCGTCCATCGCTCCCTGGCCATGTCCTCTCCGCCGTCCGTCCCGAACCGCAAACGCTCCACCCTGAAGATCGTGGCCCTCGCCCTCGTCGCGAGCGCCGTGCTCATCCTCGTCCTGCCCCTGCCGATCCCGTGGCCGCTGCGGGCCGTGGTCGCCGGGACCGACCTGTTCGCCGCCGCGGTCGTCGCCGTCCTGCTCCGACAATCAGCCCCGCGCTAGCCGGCTCCGGCCCGGGAGGCTCCCGCCCGTCGTCGCTGGGTTCCTCCGGGCCCCGCTCGCCAGTGGGGTGCACGCTTTGCCGAGGCCACGACGCCGCCGCCCCGGCCCCTCCCGCCGCTTGACCGCCCGCGCCTTGTCCGGGAGCATCCCGACCCGACCATGCTCATCCTCCGCGGCTCCCCGGCGCTTTCCTCCTCGCGCAGCCACAAGCTTCTCCAGGAGCTGAAGGCGGACGGCATCCCCCTCCTCGGCCTCGCTGGGCACTTTGTCCATCTCGTCGATGCGTCCCCCGCGCCGTCATCGCCGGAACACGCGGTGCTGGAGCGCCTGCTGACCTACGGTCCGCAGGTCGCCCTCACTCCCTTGGTCGGCGAAGTCCACCCCCGCGTCGTCGCGCCCCGCCCCGGCACGCTGTCGCCCTGGTCCTCCAAGGCCACCGACATCGCCCGGATCTGCGGCCTCGCCTCGGTTCGCCGCATCGAGCGGGTCATCGCCTACGACCTCGCCGTCGCGCCCGGAACGCCGGTGACCGTGATCGACCGGGCGATGGGCAAGTTGCACGACCGCATGACGCAGGCCGTGTTTGGCGCCGTGGCCGAGTGCGAGGTGCTCTTCCGCCACGAGAGCCCGCGACCGCTCACGGCGGTGCCGGTGCTGGCGCAGGGACGCGACGCCCTGGTCGCCGCCAACGCAACCCTCGGGCTGGCGCTGGCGGAGGACGAGATCGACTACCTCGTGAACGCCTTCCGGACGCTCGGCCGGGATCCGCACGACGTGGAGCTGATGATGTTTGCGCAGGCAAATTCCGAGCACTGCCGCCACAAGATCTTCAACGCCTCCTGGGAAATCGACGGCGAGGCGCGCGAGCGGTCGCTGTTCCAGATGATCCGGAACACGCACGAGTTGCATCGCGATGGCATCCTTTCCGCCTACAAGGACAACGCCGCCGTGCTCGTGGGTTCCCGCGGCGGGCGCTTCTTCGCCGATCCCGTCACGGGAGAATACGCCGCGCACGCCGAGGACATCCACGTCCTCTGTAAGGTCGAGACGCACAACCATCCCACCGCGATCTCGCCGTACCCCGGCGCCGCGACCGGCGCCGGCGGGGAGATCCGCGACGAGGGCGCCACCGGGCGCGGGGCCAAGCCGAAGGCGGGCCTCACCGGCTTCACCGTCTCGCACCTCCGCCTCCCGGGCGCCGTGCAGCCGTGGGAGAAGGACCACGGCAAGCCCGGCCGCATCGCCTCGGCGCTCGACATCATGATCGAGGGGCCGCTCGGCGGCGCCGCCTTCAACAACGAATTCGGTCGCCCCGCCCTCACCGGCTACTTCCGCAGCTTCGAGGCCGAAATCCCCGCCGCCCCCGGCACGCCCGCCCCCGAGGGCGCCACCGAGCTCCGCGGCTACCACAAGCCGATCATGCTCGCCGGCGGCCTCGGCAACATCCGCGCCGACCACGTCCAGAAGGGGGCCATCGAGCCCGGCGCCAAGCTCGTCGTCCTCGGCGGGCCCGCCATGCTCATCGGCCTCGGCGGCGGCGCCGCCTCGTCCGTCGCAACCGGGTCCGGGCAGGAGGACCTCGACTTCGCCAGCGTCCAGCGCGACAACGCCGAAATCCAGCGCCGCTGCCAGGAGGTGATCGACCGCTGCTGGGCCCTCGGCGACGCGAACCCGATCGCGTTCATCCACGATGTCGGTGCCGGCGGCATTTCCAACGCGCTGCCGGAACTGGTCAACGACGGCGGGCGGGGCGGACGCTTCGAGCTGCGCGAGGTCCCGAGCGACGAGCCGGGCATGAGTCCGCTCGAGCTCTGGTGCAATGAATCCCAGGAACGGTACGTCCTCGCGATTCCCGCCGGACGCATGGACGCCTTCGCCGCGCTCTGCGCGCGCGAGCGCTGCCCCTACGCCGTCGTGGGCGAGGCCACCGCCGAGCGCCGGCTGGTCCTCAACGATCGTCACTTCCGCAACACCCCGATCGACCTGCCGCTGGAGGTGCTGCTCGGCAAGCCGCCGCGCATGCACCGCCGCGATTCGACCGTCGCGCGCGCGCTGCCGCGGCTCGACCTCGGCGGGCTTGAGGTGCCCGAGGCCGTCCGCCGCGTTCTGGGTCACCCCACGGTCGCGGACAAATCGTTCCTCATCACCATCGGCGATCGGTCCGTGACCGGGCTGGTGGTGCGCGACCAGATGGTCGGCCCGTGGCAGGTGCCGGTGGCCGATTGCGCGGTCACGGCGGCCAGCTTCGACGTGTTCACCGGCGAGGCGATGGCGGTCGGCGAGCGCACACCCACGGCGATCCACGACGCGGCGGCCTCGGCCCGCCTCGCGGTCGGTGAGGCGCTGACCAACCTCGCCGCCGCCTTCGTCCCCGACCTCGGCCGCGTCAATCTCTCGGCCAACTGGATGGCCGCGCCCGCACTCCCGGGCGAAGGTGCGGCGCTGTATGCGGCGGTTCGGGCGGTCGGCCTCGAACTGTGCCCGACCCTCGGCATCACCATCCCGGTCGGGAAGGATTCGATGAGCATGAGCACGGTCTGGCGCGACGGCGAGCGCACCCGGCGGATGTCGGCACCGGTGTCGCTCATCGTCTCTGCCTTCGCCGCCTGCGCGGATGTACGCCGTTCGCTCACGCCGCAGCTCCGGACGGGCGCGGGGGAAACCGCGCTGCTCCTGATCGACCTCGGCCGCGGCCGCAACCGCGTCGGTGGCTCGATCCTCGCCCAGGTCGTGGGGCAGACCGGCCGCACCGCGCCCGATTTGGATCACCCGGGAGACCTGAAGTCCTTCTGGACCGCGATCCAGCAACTCAACCAAGAGGATCGGATCCTCGCCTACCACGACCGCTCGGACGGCGGACTGCTCGCCACGCTGGTCGAGATGGCCTTCGCGGGCCGCGTCGGCCTCGACCTCCTGCTGGGCGCCCCGCTCCTGCTCAGCGGCGCCGACGGGGACGGATCGCCGCGCGCCTCCGCCCTCGCGGCACTCTTCGCCGAGGAACTCGGCGCCGTCCTGCAGGTCCGGACCGCCGACCTCCCCGCCATCATGTCCGTCCTGCGCCGCGGCGGCCTCGGCGTCTGTTCCCACGTGCTCGGCACGCTGAACGACGACCACCGCCTGCGGATCCGCACGCTCGAGCATGTTCTCCTCGATGAAGACCTCTTCGCGCTGCGCGAGGTCTGGTCCGACGTGACCCGGCGCATCGCCGCTCTGCGCGACAACCCGGCCTGTGCGGAGGCGGAGCACGCGCACCGGCTCGACCGCGCGGATCCGGGCATCAGCCCGAAGCTCACCTTCACCCCGACGGCACCCGCAGTGGTGAGCTCGGGCACCCGGCCCGCGCTCGCGATCCTGCGCGAGCAAGGCGTGAACGGCGAGGTGGAGATGGCGGCGGCGTTCGACCGCGCGGGCTTCCGGGCGCTGGACGTGCACATGACGGACATCCTCGCGGGCCGCTTTTCACTCGAGAGCGTGCGCGGCCTCGTCGCCTGCGGCGGCTTCAGCTACGGCGATGTCCTCGGCGCGGGTGAGGGCTGGGCGAAGAGCATCCTCTTCAACCCGCGGGCCCGCGGGGCGTTCGCGAGCTTCTTCGCGCGGCCGGAAACCTTCGCGCTCGGCGTGTGCAACGGCTGCCAGATGATGAGCAACCTCCGCAGCATCATCCCGGGCGCAGGCCACTGGCCGCGCTTCGTGCAGAACGAATCGGAACGGTTCGAGGCCCGGTTCTCATCCCTCCGCATCGAGCCGAGTCCCAGCGTGTTCTTCGCCGGCATGGCCGGGTCCGTCATCCCCGTGGCGGTGGCGCACGGCGAGGGCCGCGCAGAATTCGCGGACGCGGCGGCGCTCGCGGCCTGCGATGCCTCCGGGCTCGTGGCGGCGCGATTCGTGGACCACCACCACCAGCCGACCGAACGGTATCCGTTGAACCCCAACGGATCGCCGCGCGGCATCACCGCGCTGACCACGGAGGGCGGGCGCGTCACCATCCTGATGCCGCATCCCGAGCGCGTGCACCGGAACGTGTCCCTGAGCTGGCGTCCCACCGCCTGGACCGCGGAGGAGAGCCCGTGGATGGAGCTCTTCCACAACGCCCGCCGCTGGGTGGGCTGAGGGCGGTCGCATCGGGCTCGCCCTGCGGCCCGCCTGCTGTCAGGGTTTGACTGCGGTCCGGTCAGGGCGATCCGCCGGGCCGACGCCCGCCATGCCCGCCGCCGCTCCTCCGCCCCCGGCCCCCGCGCCCGCCGCTCGGCGGAGCAACCGCCCCGGTCTTCGTCGCCCGCGGCGTCACCCGCGTGTTCCGCTCCGGCGAGGCCGAGGTTCACGCCCTGCGGGGGATCGATCTCGAACTCTACCCCGGCGAATTCGTCGTCCTGCTCGGCCCCTCCGGCAGCGGCAAGTCGACCCTGCTGAACATCCTCGGCGGGCTGGATGTGCCGACGGCTGGCACCGTGCGCTTCCGCGACCATGACCTGACGGCGTGGGACGATGCGGCGCTGACCCACTACCGCCGCGAGCATGTGGGGTTCGTCTTCCAGTTCTACAACCCCCGCTGGAGGAGACCGGTGGCCCGACCTTCAAGGACATCTCGGGCGGGCGCCTGCCCGGCCTTTCGCGCTGGGCGGCCTCGGCCGGAGCGGAGTTCACGCGGCCGTCGCGGGTTCCCGGCGTCGTCGGCGAGTGGGTCCTCGGCGTCGACGCCTCCTACCGGAGTTCATTCTCGTCCAGCCCAACCCCTTCCCGTTACCTCAACATTGCCGGTTACACCGTGGCAAACGCCCGCATCGGCATCCGCACCAGCCGCCGCCTTGAGCTCTACCTGTGGGCACGGAACGTGCTCGACCGTGACTACTTTGAGCAACTCCTTCCTGCCGGCGGGAACGCGGGGCAGTACGCAGCCGTCCTTGGCGATCCCCGGACGGTCGGCGTCACACTGCGGTTCGAGTACTGAGGCATCGCCAGGCAGACCCGACGCGCGGAGGGGACCCGACCACGGTCCGCTCCCCCCATGGCTTTCCCCGCCTCCCCGCATTCTTGCCTTCTCTCGAACCGCTAAACTGCGTAACGTCTACCCCGATCCGGCTCACCGGATCGACTTCGCCTCCACTCACGAAGTGACCTCTACCACCATGCACCAAACCCTCCCTTCCTCCCTTCGGCGTTGGCTCGCTGCCGCCGTGGCGGCCGCCGCGGCCGCCGCCGCCCAAGGCCAGAATGCCGCCAGTACCGCGGCCGGCAACGCCGCCACCGCTGCGACGCCAGCCAAGGCCGCGTCCTCCGCGCCGCTCCAATTGCAGGAGGTCGAGGTCCTCGGCAGCCGCATCCGCCAGACCGAGTCCGTCGGGCCGTCGCCGGTCAGTGCCTACGACCGTGACTACATCCGGTCGACCGGCGCGATGACGCTGGCGGACTTCCTCAACTACCTCCCGCAAAATTACTCCGGCATCTCCTCCGGCCGCGGCAGCGCCCCGAACGAGTACAACCCGGAGTTCGGCCAGCGCACCGAGACGACCAGCCCGGCGTTCAACCTGATCACCGGCAGTTCAGCCGCACCGCCCGCGCAGAGCGGCGTCTCCGGCGTCTCGCTCCGCGGTCTCGGCTCCGGCTCGACGCTCGTCCTCGTCGACGGTCGCCGCGTCGCCCAGTCCGGCGCAGGCAACCGTTCGACGGACTCCCGCCAGGGCTTCGTGGACCTCAACACCATCCCGCTCGGCATGATCGAGCGGGTCGAGGTCATCACCGACGGTGCCTCCGCCCTCTATGGCGCGGACGCCGTGGCCGGGGTGATCAACATCGTCCTCAAGAAGAACTACGTCGGCAATGAACTGACCACGACCTACAAAGGCACGTGGCACGGCGGCGCCCGCGAGCGCGGCGCCACGGTGACCTCCGGCTTCGTCGAGGGCCGCCTCCGCGGCACCGTCACGGTCGACTACTACGACCGTTCCGACCTGAAGGCCAGCCAGCGCCGGTTCTCCAAGAACCAGAACCACCGCGGCTTCATCAAGGGTTTCAACAACAACACCAACACTCCGGTCAGCGGCGTCGATCTGCGCCTCAACTGGGGCTACCCGGCTCTGGTGCAGGCCCGCACCGGTACGCTGACGGGCATGTCCGTAAGCGGACTGAACACGCCGCTGGCCCTCGTTCCGGAGGGCTCGGGTCAGACGCCGTCGCTCACGAGCTTCATCCCGGTCGGCCCGACCAGCTACAATGCCACCACCGGTGCACCGGTGTTCACCGCTTCCGGTGTCCGTCGCGGCAACACCGCCAACTTCCTTGACCTCGTCTCCCCCTCGGAGCGCAAGGGAGCAAACGCCACGCTGTCCTACGAATTTGCCTCTGGCGTCGAGGCCTACGTCCGCGTCGGCAAGACCGACACCCAGGGTCTTTACTCGACGCAACCCCCGGTCTCATCGGCTGCCGCGAGCACGGGCTTCGGCAACGTCGCCACCATCGTCCCCGCCGCCTTCAATCCGTTCGGGCAGGATGTGCTGGTCGGCATGATCCACTACGAGTTCGGCTCCGTGACCCAGAAGACGCACACGATCGCGGAAAACGCCCTCGTCGGCGTTCGCGGTAACCTCGGCGCCTCGTGGCGCTGGGACCTCGGGCTGGGCTGGCAGAATCAGGACTTTTCGCAGCGCACCCGCGACTTCAACACGCTCGCCATCACCGCTGCGCTCGCCAACCCGGACCCGGCGCTGCGCCTCAATCCCTTCATCGACGCCCGCGCCTCCAGCATCAGCCAAGCTGCCATCTATGAGCGGATGGCCAACTACAACACGCTCGACACGACCTCTGAACTCACATCGCTCGACCTGACCTTCGACGGCGACGTCATCGACTGGTGGGGCGGCACGATCAAGATGGCCACGGGCGTCTCCAGCGATCGCGCCAAGAATTCCAGCCTCGGCGTCACGTTCAGCCAAGCCGTCACGCCGGTCGCGACCACCACCCAGGCTCTGGGCGCACGCACCAGCCTTGCGGGCTTCGCGGAGCTCTCCGTTCCCATCTTCGGCCGCAAGAATGCGCGGCCCCTGCTCCAGCGCCTCGAACTCCAGCTCGCGGGGCGCCATGAGGACCGCGATTCCGCCGGCAGCGCCAGCATTCCGAAGATCGGTCTTTCGTGGGTGCCGGTTCTCCCGGTTCTCATCCGCGGCAGCTACTCCGAGGGCTTCCGCGCGCCGGGTCTGACCGAGTACCAGGTCACCGGCACGCCGTTCACCTCCACGCTCACCGACCCGCGCCGCACGCCGGCGTCGACCACCGGCGTCAGCGTGACGCGCGGCGCCAATCCCGGCATCCAGCCCGAAACCTCCACCAACGAGTTCTACGGCCTCGTCTTCGAGCCGCAGTTCGCCAAGGGCCTGAACGTCTCGGTCAACTACTACCGCACGATCCAGAACAACGTCATCCAGGTCGTCAGCGCGCAGAACATCGTGAACAACGAGGCCGCCTTCCCCGGCCGCGTCGTCCGCGCGACCCCGGATCCGGTGGTGGACGTGCCGCTCGGGCAACCGGGCCGGCTTGTTTCCGTGGACACCACGCTCGTGAACTTCGGCGAGGTGCGCAACGAGAGCATCGACTACACGGTCGAGTACGGCATCCCGTCCCAGCGCCTCGGCCGCTTCACCGTCAATGCGACGGCCTCCAACACGCTCGCCGCCATCCGCAACGTCCGCCCGGGTCTGCCGGAACTGGACGACGCGGGCGACACGTTCTCGCCGCCGAAGTGGAAGCTCAATGCCGCGGTGTTCTGGCAGAAGGGCCCGTACTCGGCGTCGGTGTTCGCGACGTTCCTCGACAAGTTCAACTCGAACCGCTCGGGCAACAACCTGACCTTCACCTCGGCGGCTGGATTCGTGTACTATGGAATCCCGTCGCAGACCAAGGTCGACGTGCGCGGCGCCTACGAATTCCGCAACGGGTTGGTCCGCGGCTTCGGCAAGGGCCTGCGGATCAGCGGCGGCATCGGCAACGTCTTCGACGAGGAGCCGCCGTTCTCGGACACCGTCTTCGGCTTCAACGGCGCGCTGCACAGCGCCTTGGGCCGGACCTACGAGGTCTCGATGTCGCTGCCCTTCTAAACGGGTCACCCCGCTAACCAGCGGAGACGCCCGCCGCAGTCGGCGGCGATCGTGTCCCGGTCTGAGCCTCACCCCGAGAAGCCCCCTCCTCACCGAGGGGGCTTCTTGCTCCCCAGACCTCGCGCTCGCGGCGCGGTATCGTCCGCTGATGCGCACCACCGAGGGGCTCTTGGCTGTCTGGGCCGTTCGGCTCCGCGGCCCCCCCCCCCCCCCCCCCCGGGAACGTCAGGGGCGTACCGGCATCGACGCATGCCGAATCGCTGCGCCGGTCGCACACCCCTTCGGCAATTGCCGCGTCCCGCAGGTCACCCGGCCCTTCGAACGTGCGGATCCGGTGCTCGACGCCCCTAGAACTTCAGGGGCACGCGAATCCGGGTCTCGACGGCGCGCCCCGACTTCACGGCCGGCAGGAAAAGCCAACCGCCCAAGGCGCTTTCCAGCGCCGCGCGCGTCTCCGCCGCCGGGCTCGGGTCGAGGCTGACCCCCGAGACCATCCCGTTCGGAGCCACGGTCAGCGTCGCGAGCACGGACGCCGGCAGCCCTTCCTTCTCTTCCAAGAGGGGCGGAATCTGCAGGAACGGCTGCGCCGCCCGGTCGCCACCCGCGTTCTCCCGCAGCCACGCCGCGACCGCCAGCGCGAGGGCCTGCTCCTCGCGCCGCCGATGGAACGGCGCCACCTCACCCGAGAGATTGGTCTTGAGTTCGATGCCCTCCGAAAAGAGCTGCCAATAGAGGCGCTGATCCGATCCGTCGCCGCCCGGAGCCGGCGCGCGACCGGAGAAACGCTGCGGACGGGTCGTACGCACGGTGAACTCCACATACTCCGTCTCCTCGGCCCGCAACGCACCGATCTTCTGGAGCCGCAGGGTCGGCATCCCCGGCTTCCCGGTCGCCGACGCCAGCAGGTCCTCGCAAATGACGAGGAGGTACGCGTCCGGGACGTCCGCCTCGGCCGTGACCTCGACGGACACCTTGATGTCCTGCGCCTGGATCTGCTGCATGCTCAGATCCGCCAAGCCATAGCGCGTGCGCTCGATCACTTGGGGATCAAGCTGGGCCCGGACCGGATGATAACGCGCCGCCCGCGCGACCTGCAGGGGCGCGAGGGCCGGGAGGGTCTTGAGCCCGCCCGCGATGCTGACCACGGCACGGTCCTTCGCGGCGTCCACCACCGGATGCATGGCGTTCTGATGCTCGGCCGACAGAAGCGTGGGATGCAGCGGCGGACCGAGTGCCAGCGCCCGCGATCCGAGTCCCAGGCCCACGAGAAGCACGGCCAAGACAGCGACCGAGGAAGGACGCGCAGCAAGTCGATGAACGGGGGAAACGGAGGCTGTCATCGTGAATCGTGATGAGGTGGGTGACGGCGAGCGGAAGCGGGGCTGCGTTCTCCCGTCGTCGTTGGGGGGTTCCGGCTGGCCGCGAAGGTAACGGGGGCTTGCTCCGTTCACGGCCGGGCACGCCTCGATCATGCCGGGAAGACGAGGGCGGGAAAGCGAAAAGACATCCGCACCGCGAGGGCCACCGCCCGTGACGCGGGAAGAGCGCTGCAGTTCTCCCCGACGCGCCCGCGGCCGACCCAGTTGGGGTCGGCTCCGCCGACGCCGGTCCACGCTTCGTCGGTTCGAGGTTCGTCGGTTCGAGGTTTGGCGGTTCGAGGTTTGGCGGTTCGGGGTTTGCCGGTTCATGCTTTGCCGGTTCACGCTTTGCCGGAGTCGCCCGCGCAGGCGCGATCGTCAAAAGCGTTGCCCCGATAAGGCAGCCGTGGCTTGCTCGGTCCATGCGGTTCGCCCTTTCCCTTGTCGCCGGGGCCGTGGTCTGCGCCGGCTGGTTTCCGGCCCTCGTGCGGGCGCAGGACTTCACCCGGGAACTTTCCCCGGACGAACAGGCCGCCATCGGCCTGGCAAAGCTCACGCCCGCGGAACGCGCCGCCCTCGTCGCTGCGGTCGAGCGTTACCGCGAACGCGCCGGCTCGCCCTCCCCCGGCAACGCCGACCAAGCGGGGGCTGCGGTGTCAGGTGGCGACAGCGCCGCTCCCCGGACCGCCTCCGCTCCGGCGAGCCCGGACTCCGCCGCGGCCAAGCCGGGTACGTCCGCAGTCGCCACGGCTGGACGCACCGTGCGCTCCTGGATCCCGTTCCTCAAGGACGACGGCGCGAAGCCCGCCCCGCCCAAACCCGCTGCGCCCGCCGCATCGGACGAAGTGGTGACCCGGTTGAAGGACAACCTGCGCTCGTTCAGCGGACGCCGCTCCTTCATCCTCGAGAACGGCGACGTCTGGGAGATGGACGAGCCCGGCACCTACAGCGGCCCGGTCCTGAAGTCACCCGAAGTCATCGTGCGTCCCGGGGTTCTCGGAACGTACGTCCTGAAGGTTCCGGACGCTGCGCTCCGGGTCCGGGTGCGCCGCGCCGGCCCGCGCTGAACGCGCGGGCTGCGGCGCTGCTCACGCGGACCGCTTCGGCACCGGCACCTTCGGGCAATGCAGTGACCGCGCCGTCGCGCCGTTATTCCGACGCCGAAGGTGCCCGCGCGCCGGACGCGCGGGCGGAGGGCGGAGGGGTTACTGTGGGGGGAAAGTACTTCGTGAGGAAGCGCTCCACGGCGCCGTAGTAGCCGAACGCCGTTTCCTCCTTCTCGAAGCCGTGACCCTCAGCGTCCTCGATGAGCGAGGCGTATTCCTTGCCGTGTTTCTTGAGCTCGCGTTCCAGGACCTCCCAGTGCTCGAACTCCACGCGGGGATCGTTGCGACCGTACGCGTGCATCGTGGGAATCCGGATGCTGGCCACGTGTTCGACCGGCGAACGTGCCGCCAGCACGGCGGGGTCGTTGCCCACCGCCCGTTGCAGCCAGGCACCGGCGACGCTGTTCCCGATCAGGTCGTAACGCGTGATCAGGCGCAGGTCGGAGACGCCGACGTAGTTGACAGCCACACGGTAGAGTTCCGGGGTGAAGGTGGCTCCAGCCAGCGCGGCGTAACCGCCATAGCTGGCGCCGACGATCCCCACCGTATCGGCCGAGGTATGTCCTGCGGCGATCGCCCACTTGACCGAGTCGGTGAGGTCATCCTGCATCTTCGCCCCCCACTCGCCGAATCCGGAGCGCTCGAAGTCCCAGCCGTAACCCCCGGACCCGCGGAAATTCGGCTGCAGCACGGCGTAACCGCGACTGGCGAAGAACTGGACCTCCGGATTGAAACCCCACGTGTCACGGATTCCGAAGGGACCGCCGTGGGGCATCACGAGGAGCGGCACCCGCTCCTTCTCGCGTCCGAGCGGCTTGGTCAGGTAGCCGTGGATCTTGAGGCCATCCCGCGCCGTGTAGACGATCGGCATCATCGACGACATCTGCTCCGGCTTGATCGCCGGCCGCGCCGCGGTCACCGCCTGCAGGCGCAGGCCCGCCGCGCTCATCTCGACCAAATAGTACTGTCCCGGATCCCGGTCGGAGAAGGCCCGGATGATGAAGCGCTTCTCATCGTCCGCCATCGAGGTCACGAGCAGCAGATGGCGCGGGAACTGGCCTTGGATTGAGTTCATGATCGCGGCCCACTGCGGATCGATCCAGTGCGTGCGCAGCAGCACGTCCTCGTAAACGACGCCGAGCAGGCGGTCGCGCTTCGGCGACATCAAGGCCCGGCGGATCATGCCGGCGGGCGGGCTGAAGACGTCGGCGGTGAATTCGCCCTTGGTCACGTCGAAGGCCCGCAGAACGCCGCGGTCCTCGGTCGTCTGGTCGATGATGTACGCGGTGTTGCCGGAGTCGAGGAGCCCGGCGATTTCCCAGCGTTCCTCAGCGGCGGGGAAGGACTTGACCGTGCGCCACGGCTGATCGTTGCGCTGACGGATGCGGAACAGCCGCGTCGCTCCCTCCAGTTCGGTGGTCATCCGCTGCACGGCGTTGCGGTCGAAGAAGCCCGCGCTGACGCCGCGGTCGAGACCGACGACCGGAGAGCGGCGGCCGGTCTTGACGTTGACGCGATAGATGCTCGGGGTGGGGTTGCGCGGAGCGCTCGGGTTGATGCGGCGCGCATCGCTCTCCTCGGTGAAGCCGGAGATAAGAATGTGATCATCGCTCGCGGGGAAGCGGTCGACGAGGTTGCCGAAGAACAGCGAGAAATCGTCCTTCGTGCGGCGCGGCTCGAGGATGCGCTTCAGACCGCGCCCCTGCAGGTCGACGGACGCGAGCAACGGCACCTCATGGCCGGCGATGGCGGACGTGAAGAGCAGGCGATCCGAGCCCTTCCAGAACACGCCGCGGATGTTCTCGTCCTTGAAGTGAACCGGGACGGTGACGTTGCCCGTCGCGAGGTCCTTCACCGCGATGCTGTAGCGGCCCTGATTCGGCGCGATCATCGCGACCTTGGTGCCGTCGGGTGAGATGACGACGGTCTCGATCGACTGCTGGTCGAAGAAGATGTTCATCGGCAGCAGTTCGCGGGCGCGAACCTCGACCTCGGGGAGAGGCACGCGCGTCTCGGCGGTGGCGGGGAGGACGCTGAGCGCTGACGCCGCCGCGGCGAGGAGCCAACGGTGGGCGGACGAAGCGCTGGCGCGGGGATGGAAGAGCTTCATGCCCCAACGGTGCGAAGTGGACGCGATTTTGCAGCACGAAAAAGGCCGGGGCCCGAAGGCCCCGGCCAAAACCGGATCGGACCGGTCGCCGAGGCGACCGGAGGACGATCACGCTGCCTTAGAACTTGTAGCGCGCATCCACGAAGAAGAAGCGGCCAACCGGGTCGTAGGCGTTGATGTCGCGGCTCTGATTGCCTTCAGAGGCGATGAACGGCGGATCGACGTTGAAGACGTTGTTCGCGCCAAGGTTCACGGACAGGCCATCCAGCCAGCGGTTCTTGGAACCGGAGAAGCTATAACCCGCCTGGAGGTCGACGGTGCGGTAAGCCTTGACGGACGGCTCATTCGGGGTGGCAACGTCGGTGACGCTCGGGATCGCGACCAGATTCACACCGGCGTTCCAGCTCTTGTAGCGCCAGCTGACCTGCGCGTAGGCGCGCCAGCGGGCATAGAGGCTGGAGCCGGAGTAGGAATCGGCGTAGTCAAACGGAGCCTGCGTCGGGAGACTCTGAATATTGTAGTCATTCAGGTACACCGCCGAGACGCGTCCCGTGAGGACGCCCCAGGACTGCGTGTCGTGGGTGTAGGAGACCTTGACGTCGGCACCGGACTGCCAGACACCGGCGATGTTCACCAACTGGTTGGTGATCCACACGGAGTCGGACGGACGGCTGGACAGCTGGCCGGGGCTCGTGACCGGAGCGCCCGTGCCGAAGTAGGTTTCGCCCGCGGCGCTCTCGCCGAAACGGACCAGCGGGGCGTAGGGGGAGGCCGGACCGAACTGCTCGACCGAGCTCACGATGAGCGAGGACGAGATGCTCGAAATGAGGTCACGCTCATCGATGTTGAACCAGTCGATCGAGACCTCGAGGCCCTTCAGCTTCTTCATCGGCGACCAGACGACACCAGCGGTCCAGTTACGCGACTGCGACGGATTCAGCTTCGGGTTCGAACCGGAGGACGAACGGTACTGGCGGGAGCCCGTGGTGGTGCCCAGCGCCTGACCGGTCGTGCTGTAGCGGAAGATATTGACGCCGGCCGTGAAGCCCTGCGAAACCGGACCCGTGAGGTCGAACAGCGTCGGGGCGCTGAAGGACTCCGAGTAGGTGCCGCGGACGGCGAATTCGTCGTTGAAGGGCAGCCAGCGGAGGCTGTACTTCGGCACGAACGGGTCGGACGTCAGGCTGTAGAGCTCTTTGCGCGCGGCGATCGAGAGATCGAGCACGTTGAAGCCCGGGCGGGAGTTGGCCTTGTCGAAGATCGGAACGCGCACCTCGGCGAAGAAGCCGTCGGTGTTCGAGTTCGCGGAGTAGGGCTGACGCGGGGTGGCCTGGAGCCAGCCACCACTCCGGTCGTAGCGGTCGTTGGTGAAGGACAGCGACTCGCGGCGGGTGTCGGCACCGAGGGCCGCGGAAACCGGACCGCCGGGGATGTCGAAGAGCTCGCCGGTGACGCGGGCGTCGAAGCCGATGAGTTCGCTCTCATAGTCGCGGAAGCTGGTGCCGATGAAGCCGGCGACGACGCCAGGCGCCTGATTGCGCGCGAACGGATTGTAGGTTCCGTTGTTCACGGCAGCGGTGTAGGCGGCCGCGTCGATCAGGTTATCGTTGCGGAAGTTGCTCACCGTGCGGTTGAAGTTGGACGCCACCTCGTAGTTCCAGGTGCCGACCAGCGGACCCTTGAAGCCGACCACGCCACGGGTCGCGACCGTCTCGTTCTTGTAGATACGCGGATTGGTGACGAAGCGATTGCGGGCGGTGACGGTGACGTTGAACGGATTGGAGGGCGTGGCACCCGTGACGTTGCCCGCGACGGGCTGGGCGTTCAGCACGGACTCCGAGCCGGTCGCCGAGTAGATGAAGTCGGCGAAGAGCGTCGTCTTTTCGGTGAGGCGGTGGTCGATCGCGGCGACCACGCTGCGGCGCTGGGCCTTGATCAGCATCGTCGGGTAGGACGCGAGATCGAAGAACTGCTGCGCACCCGTCTGGTCGAGCGGACCGCGGTAAATGCCCTGCGCCACCGCCTGTTCCGGCGTGAGGTCGAGGTTCAGCGGCGGAGCGTTCAGGCTCGGGTTCAGGTAGTACCACACGGTCCCGATGTTCACGACACCGGCGTAGGTCGGCGTGCGGAAGATCCCACGGGCCCACGGACGCTCATTTTGGATGAGCGGATCGCTCTTCTTCCACTCGGTGGAGATGGTGATCTGGGTCTTGTCCGTACCGGCGCCGAACACACCAAAGTAGCTGCGCTCCCGGTAGTTGCCGTCATTCGGGCTGAAGCCGTAACGGCCGCCGACCTCGGCGCCGCGGTAGTTCGTCTTCAGGATGACGTTGACCACGCCCGACACGGCGTCAGAGCCGTACGTCGCGGACGCGCCGTCCGAAAGGATCTCGAGGCGTTCGACCGCGGAGATTGGGATCAGGCTGACGTCGACGAAGTTCGCGCCGCCGCTCGCCGTCACCGGCGAGACCGCCGCACGGCGGCCGTTGATCAGCACGAGGGTCGCGCGGTTGCGCAGCGAGACCGCCGAGCCACCGTTCGACGAACCGGAGGAGATGTTGCCGTTGTCGGAGCCAATGTTGTTCGCGCCGTAGAAGAAGGGCTCGGTCTTCTTGAGGACCTGGAGGAGGTCGTTGGAAACGCCGGAGTTCTTGATGTCGACCGACGTGATGACCGACACCGGGATCGCCGGGGTGTCGGCCGCCATCGGGATCAGCGAACCCGTGACGACGAACTTTTCGAGTTGAACCTCCTCGTCTTCCTTCTTGGGAGACGAGTTGGCCGGGGCGGTTTGCGCGTAGGCGCTCAGCGAGCTCAATACTCCCAGACCCAATGCGAGGGTAAAGGAGGACCGAGCCTTCGTACGGAGACGAGGGATCATGGTGGTGTGGTTATGGTTGAGTGTGACTATCATGGAGCCACTTGGGCACTCCGCACACTAATTGAACGATAGTAACCCAAACGCCTCTGTCATGTGACAGCGAGCGATTTTCCACGTTTTCGTGAAATTATCGCCGGCTTTTGCTAGGGATTAGCTTTAGGGAAGCCGAGGTACTGGTCCACAATCCACTTGGTCTTCTCCAAAGTGTCAGCGTGCGGCGGCGCGTTCCACGCAAAGAAGGTCTCGTACGCGAAGGACGGCAAGAGAAAGGTCAGCGCGACACTCAGGAGAAGGACCCGGCCCAAGCGGCTCGGAATCGCGGACAGTAGCGTGGCGAGGGCAAAGGGCATCAGGAGCAGCACGGGGATCGTCGTCTTTAGCCCCCAGGGGTTGAGGTGCCCGAGATACACCAAACTCATCGCGACCAAGACCACGAGGAAGGACATCGCCGCCCACCAGGTCAGGCGTCCACACCACGCGAGGCCGACCAGCACGACCGCGATGAAGACGTATTCGCGTCCGGCCGAAATCGCCCAGTAGGCAGCGTTGTTGTTAACTGTCAGGATGTTCTGGAATCCATCCTGCAGCGTCTTGCCGGCAAAGAAGGCCACCGCCTGAAATCCCAACACGGCGGCCAAGCCCAGTTGCAGGGCAAAGGCGAGGCCTTCCTTCCGGAACCATGCCCACCGGAATCGCTCCTGGAACTGCAAGACTCCGAACAACGCGATGGCGCCGAGACCAAAGAGCGCAAAGGGGAGACCGCCCATCAGGAAACCCACCAGCAACGGCCACGGGGCCCGGTCCACCGTCCGCACAAAGGGGAGAAACAGGGCCAAGCCCACCGCTCCCGCCGCGAGTTGCGACGGCGCCCAATTCCACATGCTCACCGTGTTTTGAACTTGGAAGGGGAAGAACGCGTAGAACACGCCGTCGTAGTGCGGTCCCAAGGGCGGGATCTCTCCGCGCCGGTACGACTCAAGGAAGAACTCGCCGCCACCCCAGGTTGGCACGAGCAGGAGGGCCAGACTCGCCGCTCGCTCCGAGAGGGGTCGCGGTTCTCCGCGCCACAGCTGGGGAACCGCACCGAGCACGAGCACCATCGCCCACAGGAGGAGGACGAGGCTGCTGACGCTGAGCAGCCCGGCAAGCACCCGCGCGGTCGCATCCGGCGAGTAGTTCGGCCGGAACCAGTGGAGCGGAGTCGCCGCGATCATCGGCGGGAGGTAGGGAAGGTAGTAGTAATTAAGCCGATACTGCATCGGAATCGGCGCATCCGGCTCCCGGTCATCAAAGAGAAATCCCGACGCCCGCGGGGCCACCGGGTCCTGGTAGAGGGAGAGCAGCACCGACCGGTGCTTCGCCCAGTCCCCAAGGAAGGAGTCACCGTGGTAGAGCTTCGAATGCGACAGGACGAGGAAGACCACCAAGGTCAGGACCGCCCAGCCGTTGACCGTGACCGGTGAAAAAAGCCCCGCCTCCCGCATCCGCGGAACGCGTCGCAGTGCCACCCACGTGCCCGCGATGAGGGCAATCATCCCGCCCGCTTTCCAAGCGACGCCGAGGGTCAGCGTCATCATGTAGAGCGCAACCAGCGCCGCCACCGTCCACACCAAGCCTCGATACAGGCGCAGCAGGGTCTCCGACCCCAACTCCAGCCGGAAGCTCATTTCTTCTCGAAGACGCCGACGATCCACGCGCCACCGACCCGGAACCCGCCTCGGAGGCGGCGGAACGCGGCGAAGAGCCTGGCCAGGTCACGCCCCGTCTTGAAGCGATCGGGATGTGAATCGATGTCCGCCGCCGAGCGTCAGCTGAGGAGTTTCTTCAGCCAGGGGTTCCAGATCGGATGCCAGGGACACCGCACCGCCACGATCGCCCGACCGCCGGGACGCAGCACGCGGTGGGCCTCCGCCACCAGGGCTTCCTCCTCCACGCAGTGCTCCAGAAGATCGATCATCAGCACGCAATCCAGCGAGCCGTCTGCGTACTCCAGTCGGCTGGCATTGCCCAGCTTCACCGAGGCTGGATCCAACCCAGCCGCGCTCAGATACTCGCGACCTTTGCGCACGAGCTCAGGATTAAGGTCCACTCCTTCGATGCGATAACCCAAGCGCCCGAGATGGAGCAGGAGCGGCCCGGAATTGCACCCGATGTCCAAGAGGGTGTCCCGTCCGGGAAACACGCCCGACCGACGCAACATACCTTCCAGGGCTCGCTTGCGGAGGCGGTGCCAAACCCGTTCGGAGAGGGTTCCCGCCCTCTCAGCTTGGACCAGATCGTACGTCAAGGTCAGCTCAGACTTTCCATGCAGGGGAGGGATAGGCGCTCCGGATTCAGCCTTGTGAACCGTCCCCTCAGACTCCGACGGGGAGTGTGGGAGAATGGCCGAGTCAATCGCGGAGATGGGCTGCATCGGAGACACGTCCCTCTCATATCGTCCTGATCCGCTGGAACCTGAACCGGCATTCATTCGGTCAATACCCGAGTTCCAGCGCCGCCCGCACCACGGGTGCGAGCCGCCCCGCCAGCCGCCCTTGGCCAGCCGGGTTGGGATGGCATTGGTCCGTCGTCCATGCCCCGATCTGCTCTCCACTCGCCTCCGCCGCGCTCCAGTCCGCGAAGTGATCCACAAGCCACACGCCACGCTCCACCGCAACCTCACGGCAGCGCTCCACAAAGGGCTCCAACCGGACGTTGGGGTGCTCCCCCAACCCGTTCCGCTTCGCCTCCCTCCCCCACCGCGGCGCCGTCATGAGCACGGGGACGACCCCCGCCGCCCGGAGACGGTCAACGAGCTGGAGCAGGTTCTCCCGGTAGGCCTCCCCCGTGATCCGCGAGGCCGTCTTGCCCGGATCGACATAGCTGTCGTTCGTCCCGTACATGATCGTCACGAGGTGAGGACGGTGCGCCAGAACGTCCCGCTCCAGCCGGAGGAGCGCCTGATCCGTCCGCTCGCCGCCAATGCCGACGTTGCGGACCGTGACGTCCACGCCGCCGCGCCGGAGTGACCGCTCCAATCGCGCCGCAAAGGTTTCCTCCGCCGTCACCCCGGGTCGCACCGCCTTCGTGATCGAATCCCCCAGCGTCACCACGCGCAGCGGCTCCGCTGACCGGGGGGCGCAGTCCGGGCGCGACCATCGAATCCGCGCCACGAAGGTGGACCCGTCCGCGCCGCGGGTCCGCGAGTCCTTCATGAAAAGCCCCTCCGAAACCGTCACCCACGCTTCCGACTCCGTCACGGCATTCGCCCCGAAGTTGCCGAGCTCCGCGCCGCGCTCCGGCACGACGACGCGCTCGCTCGCCCTCACCACCCGCAGGGCCACCGGATCAACCCGAGCCATGAACAGGGGAGCCCGGTGCCGCATGATATGATCGTTGGCCGCTCCCCGCCGCGTGTACACGAGGTACAGGCCTTCCCGGTGCGTGATCCAGTGAGCCTGCGTGTTGTAACTCCCCAACTCCTCCCCGTCGTCGAACCGCCACGGCTGCGGCTCGGCGAACACCAGTCCGTCGTCCCCCGAGGTCACGTACGCGCGAAGGTCGTTGCGCAGGGTCAGGAAGTACTTGCCTCCGAACTGCGCGAGTGAGGGTTCGTGGAGACCGCGCTTAATCGTAAGGCGCAGGAGGGGGCCGACCCTCACGACACGCAGGGTCGTACCGTCGAAGCGGCACTCCGCGACGGCCACGCTGAAGGGCTCGGTCGCGTTCCGGCCGACGTACAGCGGCACGAGGAGCGTACCGTCCGGCCGCGCCAACCACTGCGAGCAGGCGCTGCGGGCAAAGTTGAAGTGCTCGTCGGGCGGCATCTCCAGCACGCGCCAAGGCGTCCAGGCCCCGGAGCCGGGATCCATCACGGCATACACGGTCTGGTGCGCCCGCGGCACATCCTCCAGTTGCGCACCCTTGGGACTGTAACGAACTTGGGCCCCGAGCGCGATCACCCGCCCCGTCGCCGCGTGCCACCCGGGTGTCACGTCGGCCACGCTCAGCGTCACGCCGTCGGGCTGCTGCCGCCATGACAGTGCCGGGGGGCCGACCGGACCCACCCAGTCGCCCTGCAGCACGGGTCGGGTGAGAACATGGAGGCCGGAATAGTAATCCGACACCCGCAGGTGCTGCTGAAGGGTCATCACCATCGACGGCGCCCTGGAGTCCTCGCCAGGCACCGCGACCGCCCGTGGATGGTACCAGAGGAATTGGCCGTCGTCGTGCCGCAAGGCGGTATCCAGCGCGACGCTGAAATCGAGCGGCGCGGCGGCGGGGGCGGCTGCGGTTGCAGGGGCGGGAGCAGGAGCGGAGGCGGAGGCAGGAGCGGGGGCGGGTTCCGTTGTCGCCGCGCCAAGCGCCGACCACGCAGCGCCCGCGACGAGGCCGACCACGCGGAGATCAGGAAGACGAAGGAAGGACATCGGGGAAAAGCACGGGGCGGCGAGGCCTTCGCACCCGGCTCCCAAGGCCGGGCGCGGACCCCACCCACGCTCCCAGTGTGCATCGCGACCCGATGAAGGCGATGCGATTGTCCCTTGCCGCGTCCAAGGGTCTCCCGCCGATCGCAGGCGTCCCGCAGAACCGGATCGGGCCACGCGCGTCGCTCCGTCCGTGCCTCCCGCCCGCCGCCGTCCCCGGGAGCACACCACCGCAGCGCCCGGGACGAGGAGGCCGTCGCCAATTCGCCGCCGATCCCCCGCCGGACGCGGCGGCTCACGATTCGTCGGGACGCAGGCCGACGGGCGATTCACGTTTGCGTCGCATCCCACGTAGCCGCTGACTCTCCATCAACCCGCCCCCCCAAAAATCCATGCCCCGCATCTATCGTGAGACCTTCGACCACGGCCCCGGTGGCTGGTGGGGATTTGCCGGCAATCACCTCGGCTTGCAGCCCCTCGCCTGGCGCCGGGGCACGGTGACCACGCGCAGCCCGTGGTGGATCGACTACAACCACGCGCCGCCCGGCGCGGGCTACCTGCACATGCTGGCCTGCCTCAACGTGCGCGGGCCGTTCTCGGACCACCACCGCGAGGTCGCGGGCCGCAACACCTTCGCCGAGGACGCCTACCCGCTGGACTTCCAAGACGCGTGCCTGCGCGTCCGGGTCCGCGGCGAGGTTCGGCTCCGCGGCGCCCAACTCGTGCTGCTCGTCCAGGGTCGGCAGGGCGCACTCATTTCTGGCTGGCTGCTCACCGGGCAACCGCTGGCCGTCACGCCGCGTTGGTCGGAGCAGGACATCACCCTCACCCCGGATCCGGCGCAGTGGACCTGCCTCGGGTCCCGGCATGATCGCGCCGACTACTACGGCCGCCTCCCGCTCGCCACGATCCTGCGCGACGTGAACGTGAACCTCATGTTCGTGCTCTTCCCCCTGACGGTGACGCCGATGGGCCCGCTCCGCGGCGATCCGCACCGGCTGCGCGCCGGCCGGGACTATCCCGTGTGGACCTCGGACCTGCCGGAGGGCTACGTGGAATTCGACACGGTCGAGATCGCCTTCCGCGGCGACGACCCTCCCCCGGCGCGGGCTGGCCGGACCCGGCGCCGCGCCGACGGCCGGGCCTGAGGCTCCGCGCCACAGCCGCGCCGCATTTGCTCCGCACTGACACCCTCGCCCTCGCCGAAGAACTGGAGCGTTGTAACGCGAATCTGGCCAGCCTGTCGGAGAACCTGGACACCTCCTCGGCCATGGGCCGCATGTTCTTCAAGCTCATGAGCGTTCTTGCCGAGTTCGAGCGGGACCAACTCAGCGAACGCACCACGAACGCCATGACCCACCTGCGGAAGCACAACCGCCGGATTTCGAGCCGCATCCCGTTCGGCTACACCCTATCCGCAGACGGCGAGACCCTCCTCCCGGTCGCCAGCGAGCAGGCTGCCATCCAGACCATGGCGACGCGTCGAAACGCCGGCATGACCCTCGGGGGCATCGCTCGCAGCATGGAAGCCGCCGGCGTGGCTACCAAGCAGGGCGGGAAGTGGACGCCCAAAACAATCTTGGCCATCCTCCGTCGGCAGGAGAAGCTGGCGGCATGAAGCGCAAGAAGCCCAAGAAGCTGCCGTCGGTCAGCAAGTCCGAGGTGAAACGCCTGCCCAAGACAGAAGCCGTGCTGCTGAGGCTGACGAAGGACGACAAGGCCTCCATCGTCGCAGCGGCGAGCAAGCTGCACCTGACCGTCACAGAGTTTCTGACGAAGGCTGGCTTGATGGTGGCAGAGAAGGTCCGGAAGTAGGTCCTAGGGGAAGTCGGTACCCTCAAAAACCCGACGGCATATAGGAGAGTAGGGCTGTGGGAGAACAGGTAGCTTCCAAGCTACTTTCTTTAACCTGCTTCGCAGGCCGCGCCGGCGTGTCTTCTGACTAGAAAAAGTCGTTTTGAAGAAAGTCCTGACCCGTTGCGTCCACCCAACCGGGAACCCAGAGCACCGGGATGGCGTACATATGACCGCAACCCGTCAGCGCAGTGATTGGCGGGCCTGCTGAGGTTCGACCGTCCTCCCTCAGACTAGCAGGCAAGTTTGGGCCGAAGCGGATACGAGTGCGTCTCAGTGGTAGCAGTGGCGCTTCCGCTTGCTCGCTTTGGACATCCCTGCACTTTGAGGGAGCTGTGTGCAAAAGTGTTAGCAAAACGCCCTTCGGCTTGGTCGCTGACCAAAAAGAAGCGCCGCATCTCTCTCGAAATGCGGCGCTTGCTAAAGTGGCGTCCCCACGGGGATTCGAACCCCGGTTCTTACCGTGAAAGGGTAGTGTCCTAACCGGGCTAGACGATGGGGACGCAAAAGGGAGAAGGTAGGCCCCGAAACCCGTCGCGCAAGGCTGTTTTTCAGCCGGGCGGGCCCAGGCATGTCATCGGCCCGAGACGGTACGCGCTGGCACTTCCCGCGTCCGCCCTGGGTCGTTGTCTTCACCCGCACCGCGCCGCCCAGAAATTGGCGTTGGAATCCGGCGCCGCGCGGCATGGACTCTCCGCCGTGTCCTTGAGTTCCTCCGCCATCGTGCGCTCCCTCCCGGCCCACGCGGTCACCACGTTCCCGCACGTGCCTTTCCCGCACGTCGCCTCCGGAAAGGTGCGCGAAATCTTCGATCTCGGCGACGCCCTGCTCCTCGTCGCCTCCGATCGCTTGTCCGCCTTCGATGTCATCCTCCCCGATGGCATCCCGGGCAAGGGCATCCTGCTCACCCAGCTCAGCCTGTGGTGGTTCGAACAAACCCGCGATCTGATCGACAATCACCTGTTCCCCGACCAAGCCGGCGAATTCCAGCGCCGGGGGCTCACCGATCGCGACCTGCAGCTGCGGAGCATGATCGTCCGCAAGCTCACCCCCCTCCCCATCGAATGCGTCGTCCGGGGCTACCTCGCCGGAAGCGGTTGGTCGTCCTATCAGAAGTCGAGCCAGGTCTGCGGTCACGTGCTGCCGCCAGGCCTGCGCCAGGCCGACCTCCTGCCCGCACCGCTCTTCACGCCGACCACCAAGGCGCCCAAGGGTCAGCACGACGCCCCCATGACCGACGCCGAGGGCGTCGCGCTGCTGGGCGCCGAGCGCTTCCACACGCTTCAGCGCCTGAGTCTCGCACTCTACCACCGTGGCCACGATCTCGCCGCCCGCGCCGGAATGATCCTCGCCGATACCAAGTTCGAGTTCGGCACCGACGCTTCCGGAAAGGTGTTCCTCATCGACGAGGCGCTCACCCCGGACTCCTCCCGCTACTGGCCGGCCGAGAGCTACGCGCCGGGGAGTTCACCGCCAAGCTACGACAAGCAGTTCGTCCGCGACCACCTGCTCGCACTCAAGTGGGATCAAACCCCGCCCGGCCCGCGGCTGCCAGCCGACGTAATCCAGCGCACGCAGGAAAAGTACCTCACCGCCGTGGCCCGGTTGGTCGACGGGGCCAGGGCCTGATCGCAAACGCGCCGCCCGCGTTCGAGCCGTCGCCTCGCCCGCAATCACCGCTCGGAACGCTCCGGCGGGTGTACGACGCGAGCGGACGCGCCATCGATCAAGGCGTTAGCTTAAGCGATTCGACGACCGGTCCCGCGCGTGGCGCGCGTCGGCGTGCCGGTCAGCCGCTCGTCTTGAGATTCACGGGCACGTGGACCTCCGAGCGCTTCGTGAACCACGGCGTGAAGGGGCCGTGCCAGTACACCGCATAGGGCTCGCCCGCGATTTCCAGTCCGGGCTGCGTCGCGATCCACGCGAGCAATTCGTCGCGCGTGCGGATGAAGTTGTCCTGCGAATACCCGCCCCGCGCGCCACGGCTCGCGACGCGGCGCTCCGGGATGCGCACCACTTCGACCGAGCCCGCGTTGCCGGTCACCTTCGCCTCCTCGCTCGGCGCCACCCAGAAGTACATCGCGGCCTGATCAATCTTCGCCTCCACCGGCGTGGTCATCGCGATGTCCCGCGACGAAATGTAGCGAAACAGCGGACCAAAGAGCCGGTTCGATTCCGAAAAGTAGTTGCCCTTGCCCTGACTCTTCAGGAGCACGCCGGCGGGCAGCACCTTGACCTCGGACACGCCGGGCTGCGTGGGCGGGAATGCCTCTTGAGCGGCCATGAGGGAAAGGGTTTGGAGGACGAAGACAAGGAGCGCGGCGAACCTCAGGAACGGCGACATCCATCAACCTAGCCCGATTGCGCCCGCGCGCAAGCGGGGGTGCCCGCGGAAACATCGACCGGTTCGCGTTTTCCGGGAATCGCGATAATTCTCTTGCTTCCGCGCCACGCTCAACGCCCCCAAGGCCCCTCCCGCCGTCGCCGCCCCCGAGAAAACCTCCCCCCCGCCTCCTGAACCCCACGCTGACCAACCCGCATCCCGCGCACCCCTCGCTCCGCGTCCCGCGTTCCCCTCTCTCGGCGCACCGCCCCTCAACGTCCACGCCCATTCCACGCCCCCCACCGTCGCCTACACGGTCTTCAAGCCGACCGACCGCGGCACCGCCGAACCGCTCCAACCGCCACTACGTTCCTCGCTTTCCATGCAATCTGAATCCTCTCCCGTCCACATCCTCATCGGCGGTGCCGGTGGCATCGGCTCCGCCGCCGCCCGCCGGCTCGCCCGCTCCGGCGCCCGACTTGTGCTGGCCGGCCGCCGCGAGGCGCCGCTGCAGGCGCTGGCAGCCGAACTCGGCGCGGAGGCACACGTCGTCGATGCGCGCGAGTCTGCGGCGGTCGAGGCGCTGTTTGAGGACGTGCTCGCACGCCACGCTCGCATCGACGGCGCGGCGAACTGTGCGGGCTCGATCCTGCTCAAACCGGCGCACTTGATTTCCGATGCGGAATTCGCCGAGACCCTCGCGCAGAATCTCTCCACGGCATTCCACGTCCTGCGTGCCGCCGCCAAGCGGATGATGCGTCAGGAGGGTGGCGGCGCGATCGTGCTCTGCTCGTCGGTCGCCGCCCAGCGCGGCCTGCTGAACCACGAAGCAATCGCCGCAGCGAAGGCCGGCGTCGAGGGACTCGCCCTCGCCGCCGCCGCCAGCTACGCCCGCAGCGGCGTCCGCATCAACTGCGTCGCTCCCGGACTGACCCGCACCGATCTCACGCGCGGCATCACGTCGAACGAGGCCATCGCCAAGGCCTCCGCCGCGATGCATCCCCTCGGCCGCATCGGCTCGCCGGATGAAGTGGCCTCGGCGATCTGCTGGCTCCTCGACCGCGAGCAATCCTGGGTGACGGGTCAGGTCATCGGCATCGACGGCGGCCTTGGCCGCGTGCAAGCCCGCGGCTGAGGCGCCGGGAGTCCCGCATCGCCCGCGCGGCCGGGCGATTCCTCGCTCGCTTTCTTCGTCGGTACGGTGTGTCCAAAATCCACGCAGCCGAGCGACCTCGCACCCCGCACGGGAGAGTCCGGCCGAGCTTCGCCATTCCGCCGATCCGGGTCCGTCCCGGACGCTCATCGCCGCAACGATCCGCCAACCCCGTCCCGCCACGATCGCCAAATTCTCCGTCAATTACATCGCGTTTCCCGAGCACCGCACCCGCGTCTTCACGCACCGCACCGACGACCCGATCGAGCTTGAGGATTTCCTCATGCACCGGCTGACCTCGCGCGACCTGCATCCTGCAGATTCGCCACGAGGGAGCGGACCTGACTCCGCACCAATCCGACCGTCTGATCAAGGTCGCCGCCGAACGCATCGCCTCCGCCCTCGTGCGGGAAGCGCTGCATCTGGATGCGGCCGCCGTGAAGGACCGCTTCGGCTTCGCCGGTTGAGCACCGCGAACTGGCGGATTTTCAGGTGCTGGCCGCATCCCGCACCAAGACAGCGGTGCAACTCCTCAAAATTCCGGCACCGCTCGCGTGCTACTGGCTGGGCCGCTCCGAAATCGAGAACGCCAACCGCGGCGACAGCTAGCAAAGGGGACCACGTTCAGGCGCCGGAGGTTTCCGGCACTCGCAGGTCACCACCAACGATACTGAGTTTGAACTCGTGACCTAGCTCGTGCTCCACGAGGACTCTAGTGGTTGATTACGACCCGCATGAAACAGTTAAATAAAACGCTTATTTAATTACTAATCAGTGCTTAGCAAACTATCATTGCCTTAGGTAAAAACTTTTACCTTAATGACCTAATCGTCATGGCGATCCCTTGGAGCTTCTACGGCCGCCGCACTGAATTGAGCCAATTGCAGGCGATTCTCGCCCGCCGTCGCTGGTTCTTTCTTCAGATCTCCGGACGCAGGCGGATTGGCAAGACCACCCTGATCCAAGAGGCCCTGAACGCGGACCAACGGGCCCGCACGCTCTACCTCCAGATTCCTGACTCTGATCCCGTCGGAGTCGTGGCCGCGTGCAACGGCTACCTCGAAACCTTCGGCCGTCCCGAACGCGTTTCCGCCCTGGGTGAACTCGCCAAGCTGGTCGGCCGCCTTGCCGAGACCGGCCACATCGTGGCCATCGACGAGTTTCAATACTTCCATCGTAAACCCCTCGGTGATTTCTGCTCCCTGCTTCAGGCCGAAGTCGATCGCCTCGCCGCTCGTGCGTCCGAGATCACCGGCGGACTCATCGTGCTCGGCACTCTCCACGCGGAGATGACAGCCCTGCTGGAAGATCGCGATGCTCCGCTCTTCAATCGCGCCACCGATCGGCTCGATCTCGGCCACCTCGACATCGCCTCCATCCTCGAAATTCTCCGGGCCCACGCCGACACCGCCCCGCAACGCCTGCTCTTCCTCTGGAACCTTTTTGAAGGCGTGCCCAAGTTCTACCGCGATGCCTTCGAGCAGGGTGTTCTCGGGGCCGACCGACGCGAACTGCTCCACCGCCTTTTCTTCGCCAGCTCTTCACCCCTACGCGGCGAGGCCGACAATTGGTTCCTCCGCGAACTCCGCGGCCGCTACGACATGGTGCTCCAGCACCTGGCCAAGAATCCAGGCTGCACGAATGCCGAGATTGAGGCCGCCATCACCCAAGTCTCGCGGGGAGGGGAGGCCAAGCAAGTGGGAGGCTACCTGAAGATTCTCACCGAACGCTATCGGATGATCGAACGGAAGCTCCCCATCTTCGCACCCGCCAAGGCCCGAAGTGGTCGCTACTACATCCGCGACAATTTTCTCCGCGCTTGGCTCTCCGCTCTTCAGCGCCCCGTTTCCGCCACCGCCTTCCGCCCTCCGGAAGAGCTCATCACTCAAGCTGACGAACGCCTCGCTACCGTCGAGGGCTTCGCCCTCGAATCCTTGGCCAGTCAACTCTACGAGGAACGCAGTCGCCTCGGACTCGGCGACTTCCCGCTGAGCGAACGCATTCGCGGTTATTGGGATCGCGGAGATGTCGAAATCGACCTCGTCGCTGTTTCTGAATCGGAACGCCGCATCCGTTTCGGCACCTGCCGTCGCAACCCGGATAAACTCTTTGAATCTCTCGCCGGCCTCCGCACAGGCGCCGAGGCCTTCATCCAGACGCACGGTCGCTTCTGCGATTGGCGCCGTGAGTTCGTCGCCATCTCCCCCGAAATCACCCCGGAGTTTCGAACCCGCCTCCGGCATTCCGCGGTCATCGCCCAAGACCTGCACGACCTCACCGCCGGGCTCTAATCCCGGACTTTTGGTGTAGACCCATCTTTGGTTTAGACCCGTCCAATCCCGAACTCCTCTGGGAAGACGGGCCAAATTGATGGTGGACGCTACTGGACTCGAACCAGTGACCCCGTGCGTGTGAAGCACGTGCTCTAACCAACTGAGCTAAGCGTCCCTGACAGAGGTGGGAACGTGAAGCACGCTGCCGGGCGATGCAACTCTGATTTAGCCGCCAATGCCGCGCCACGGCCGCGCCACGCATCTCCCTTCGTCCTCCCCACGACTCCAGGTCGCTCTCTCCCGCTCCGCGTCACCAGAGGACCCGGCCGGGCGCCTCACTTCCGCGTCACCACCGGACGGCGGCGGCGGGGAAAGAGAGTGCGGCAAATCTCGCAGACCGTGCCGTCACAGGCGTGCGCCGTGCAGTGCTCCCGGCCATAGAAGATGATGCGCAGGTGCAGGGCGTTCCAGTGCTCCCGGGGAAACAGGCCCTTCAGGTCCTTCTCCGTCTGCGCCACGCTGCGGCCATTCGTCAGCTTCCAGCGCTGCGCGAGGCGGTGGATGTGAGTGTCCACGGGAAACGCCGGCACGCCGAAGGCCTGCGCCATCACCACCGACGCGGTCTTGTGGCCGACCCCGGGGAGGGCCTCCAGCTCTGCAAAGGTTCGCGGCACTTCGCCGCCCTGGCGCTCCAGCAGAATCTCCGAGAGTCCCCGGATCGCCTCCGCCTTCCGGGGCGCCAAGCCACACGGGCGCACGATCGCATCAATCTGCGCCACGCTGAGCTTCACCATCTGCGCCGGAGTCGAGGCGAGGCGAAACAAGGCGGGGGTCGTCAGGTTCACGCGCTTGTCCGTGCACTGCGCCGAGAGCAGCACCGCAATCAACAGGGTGTACGCATCCGTATGATCCAGCGGCACCGGAGTCTGAGGGTACAACTCCGCCAACCGACGGTCGATGTACGCCGCCCGGTCCGCCCGCCGGGAGAAGTCCAAAGTCGCCGCGGAAGCCGCCATGCCCGCGAGGAAGCCGCGCCGCACCGCCCATGACAAGGGCAGAAGGCGGCGTCCGCCGTGACGCGCCGGGAACAGTGCAAGGCGACCGATCACCCGCGGCTCTCCCACCCTCCGCCGCCGGTTGAATCAAATCTCAACGCTCCCATCAGGCGCCCTTCTCACCGGCAAGCGTCCTTCCCTCCCGAGCGACGGCACTCCTCTGGGCACCCCTCCATTCGCGGGATTCCGAGGGGGGCCGACGGTGACGCATCACCGGGTCCGGAGTGTCACCCAAACCGGCCTCGGCCCGCCCCCACCCCCTCCCCCACCCCGCGCCCGCGGACGCACCCGAAAGCCAGAAGCCGATTGCGCACCCTCCCTGCACCGTTAGCTTCCGGGAAACCTCCATGTCGACCGCCGCCGCCGCCGCCCCCGCCGCTCCCGCCATCCTGCCATCGTCTTCCGCCGGGCCCCGCCTCGAGGACCTCCTCGCCCCGAGCGATGGCTTCGCGCGGCGGCACCACGGCGACGACGCCGATGTCATTCCTCTCCTCGCCGCTCTTGGACAGCCGAGCCTCGATGCGCTGATTGATGCCACGGTGCCGTCGGCCATTCGTCTGCCACGGCCGCTCGATCTGCCCGACCCTCTGGCCGAGTCCGCCGCCCTCGCCGAGCTCCGCGGCATCGCCGGGCTCAATCAGGGGTTCCGCAGTTATATCGGCCAAGGGTACTTCGACACGATCACCCCGCCGGTCATCCAGCGCGCCATCCTGGAAAATCCGGGCTGGTACACCGCCTACACGCCGTACCAAGCGGAGATTTCGCAGGGTCGCATGGAGGCGCTGCTCAATTTCCAGACGGCGGTCATCGAGCTGACCGGCCTCGAAATCGCCAACGCCTCCCTCCTCGATGAGGCCACCGCAGCCGCCGAAGCGATGACGCTCGCGCTGCGCTCCGTCAGCGGCGCGGGTCGCCGCCGGTTCTTCGTTTCATCCCGCTGCCACCCGCAAACGATCGACGTCGTGGTCACGCGCGCCCAGCCGCTCGGAGTCGAGGTCGTGCTCGGCGATGCCGCCACGGCCGCGTTCGACGACAGCTACTTTGGCGCGCTCGTGCAGTACCCGGACACCTTCGGGGCGATCCATCGTTTCGATGAAATCGCCGAGCGCATCCATGCCGCCGGCGGCCTGCTCGTCGTCGCCACCGATCTCCTCGCGCTCACGCTGCTGCGTCCGCCGGGGGAATTCGGGGCGGACGTCGCGATCGGCTCCGCGCAGCGCTTCGGCGTGCCGCTCGGCTTCGGCGGACCGCACGCGGGGTTCATGGCCACGCGAGATGTCTACAAGCGCCAGATGCCGGGCCGCCTGATCGGCGTCTCGCGCGATGCCCAGGGCGGACCCGCCATGCGCATGGCCCTCGGCACGCGCGAGCAGCACATCCGCCGCGACAAGGCCACGTCCAACATCTGCACCGCCCAGGTGCTGCTCGCGGTGATGGCGTCGATGTACGCCGTCTTCCACGGGCCCGAGGGGCTGCGCCGGACGGCGCGCCGGATCAAGTTCCTCACGGAGTGGCTGGCGGCCGGGCTTCGCGCCACCGGGGCGAAGGTGGACGACAGCGGCCCCTTCTTCGACACGATCGTGGTGCGCGGCGTCGCCGCGGTCCGCGTCCACGCCGCCGCCCACGCCCGCCGCCTCAACCTGCGCGCGATCGCGGACGACGCCGTTGGGATCTCGCTCGACGAATCCACCACGCGCGCCGACGTCGAGGTGCTGCTCGGCCTCTTCCGCGAGTCCGCCGTCCTGCCCGACGCGTCCGGGATCCGTCACGCGTTCCCGGAGCCGCACGCGCGGCGCGGGGATTTCCTGCAGCACGGGGTCTTCCAGCGGTACCACACCGAGCATGAGATGCTCCGCTACATCAAGCGGCTTGAGGCCAAGGACCTTTCGCTGTGCCACTCGATGATCGCGCTCGGTTCGTGCACGATGAAGCTGAACGCGGCCAGCGAGATGTTCCCCGTGACCTGGGCGGAGTTCGGTCGCATTCATCCGCTCGCGCCGGCGGAGCAGACCCGGGGTTACGCCCGCCTGTTCCGCGACCTCGAGCGCTGGCTGGCGGAGATCACCGGCTTCGCCGCCGTCTCGCTTCAGCCGAACGCGGGCTCCCAAGGGGAATTCGCGGGGCTGCTCGCGATCCGCGACTACCACCTCTCCCGCGGTGACGCACACCGCACGGTGTGCCTGATCCCCACCAGCGCCCACGGCACCAACCCGGCCAGCGCGGTCATGTGCGGCATGTCCGTCGTGCCCGTCGCCTGCGATGCCGACGGCAATATCGACCTCGCCGATCTCCGCGCCAAGGCGGACCAGCACGCCGCGAACCTCGCCGCACTGATGGTCACGTATCCGTCCACCCACGGGGTGTTCGAGGCCTCGATCCGCGACATCTGCGCCCTCATCCACGAGCGCGGCGGCCAGGTTTACATGGACGGGGCGAACATGAACGCGCAGGTCGGCCTGACCTCGCCCGGCTTCATCGGAGCGGATGTCTGTCACCTCAATCTCCACAAGACTTTCTGCATCCCACACGGCGGCGGCGGTCCGGGTATGGGCCCCATCGGCGTGGCCGCGCACCTCGCACCGTTCCTGCCCGGGACGCCGGGCGCCCGGCCGGAGCAGACGCAGGGCAACCGCGCCGTGTCCGCCGCGAATCACGGCTCGGCTTCGATCTTGGTGATTTCGTGGATGTACATCCGGATGATGGGATCGGTCGGCGTGACCGAGGCCACCCGGCGCGCGATCCTCAACGCGAACTACATCGCCCGCCGCCTCGATCCCTACTTCCCGGTGCTCTACAAGGGCGCCGCCGGCTGGGTCGCGCACGAGTGCATCATCGACCTCCGTTCGTGGAAGAAGTCCGGCATCGAGGTGGAGGACGTCGCCAAGCGCCTGATGGATTACGGCTATCACGCGCCGACGATGAGCTGGCCGGTCGCAGGCACGCTGATGATCGAGCCCACCGAGAGTGAATCACAGGCCGAGCTCGATCGGTTCTGCGACACAATGATTTCGATCCACGGGGAAATGACCCGGATCGCCTCGGGTGAGCTCGACCGCACCAACAACCCGCTCAAGCACGCCCCGCACACCGCCTCCGTGGTGCTGTCGGATGCGTGGGACCGTCCCTACTCGCGCGAACTGGCGGCGTTCCCGACGGCGTCCGTGCGGCAGGCGAAGTTCTGGCCCAGCGTCGGCCGGGTCGACAACGTCTACGGCGACCGCCACCTCGTCTGTTCCTGCGTCGGCATGGAAGCCTTCGCGGAGGCCGCCCCGCCTGCCAAGGCATGAGGCGACGGCGCCTCGTCTGCGACCTCGCGCGATCGCCGCGCGCGGGGCGGGCTATTCGCCGGACTTCGCCGGAAGCTGGAGGACCTCGGACGGCCCGACCTTCACGTCGACCTTGGACAGGACATGGCGTTTGAGGAACGCGTCGACCCGCGTGTAGAAGGCGATCGCATTCTCCTCCTTGCGGAAACCGTGACCCTCGCCGGACTCGATCAGGAATTCGAATTCCTTCCCATGCTTCGTCATCGCGGCGCGCATGTCGTCGCCGTGCTCGCGGGTGACCCGTGGATCGGTCTGCCCGTAGGCCATGATGACCGGGGCCCGGATCTGCGGCGCGAAGTTGACTGGTGAGCGGGCCGCGAGTTCCTCCGCGTCCTCGAACAGGTCGCCCATGCGGGTCTTGATCCAGAGCTTGCGGTCGTCGCGGGAACGGCGCTGGGCGGCGATGAGTTTGAGGTCGGTGACCCCGACGTAGTTGACGCCCGCCGCGTACAGCTCGGGGGTGAAAGTGACGCCCGCCATGGCGGCGTAGCCGCCGTAGCTGGCCCCGGCGATGACGACCCGCTGCGGGTCGGCGAGGCCGGACTCGACGGCCCACTTCACGGCGTCGGTCAGATCGTCCTGCATCGCGCGCCCCCAGGTCCGGTAGCCGCGTTGCTCGAACCACTGCCCATAGCCGCCGGAGCCGCGGTAGTTGGGCTGCAGCACGGCGAAGCCGCGGTTGGCGTAGAGCTGCACCTCGGGACTGTAGCGCCACTCGTCGCGGATCCCGAACGGGCCCCCGTGCGGGTTGATGATCAGGGGCAAGCCCTGCGGGGCCCGGCCGACCGGGAGCGTGAGCATGGCCTCGATCTCAAGCCCGTCGCGCGCGCGGTATCGGACGGCCTTCATGGGCGCGAGAGCCGCAGGATCGAGGTGCGGGCGGATGACAGCGAGCTCCTCGATCTTCCTCCGCTCCTCGTCGAAGAGGTAGTAAACTCCCGGTTCGCGATCGGAGCGGGAAATCACCAGGACCTGCCGCCCGTCCTCAGTGACGAGTTGCTGGGTGTTCACGAGGCCGGGCAGGGCCTCATCGAGGATGCGCTGGCGCCGCTGGTAGGTCGGATCCCAGTAGACCTCGGTGATGCGGTCGGTGACGTACCGGGCCCCGACCACCTTGCCCTCGGTGCCGCCGATGATGACCTCGGTCACGTCGTAGCGATCCCCCGGATCGGCGAAGACCGGTTCGGCGCTCCGCTGGTGGGTGACGGTGTCGTAGGTGTAGAGGGCGAACGTCTTGCGGCCGACATTCGAGGTCACGTAGACGGTCCGGTTGTCGCCGGCGAAGGCGAGCGGGCGCCAACTCGGCTCGCCATCCTTGAACCGGGCAAGAGTCCGCCATGCGTCGCCCGCCTTGTCGCGGTAGAGAATCGTCTGTTCGAGCAGGCGACCGGAGATGCCGAAGCGGGCGACATGGTTCCAGTCGAGCACCCAGCCCCGGACATCGCCGGGGTTGGCGGCAATAACGGTGACCTTGCCGGTCTTGACGTCGAGCCAGACCGGGTCGGCGCGGTCGCGGTAGGTTTGATTGGAGAGGGCGAGGACGCGGCGCGGGTTCTTCGGATCGGAGCGCGAGATCTCGATGAACGCCCGCGTGTCGTCGAACTTCATGAAGTCCTTTCCGTCGCGGTTGATCGCGAACGGCAGCAGGTCCTCGTCGCCGTCGTCGTCGAGCAGCATGACGAGTCGGTCGTCGTTGGCCCAGCGGTAGCTGGAGATGCTGAAGTCCTTGAAGGCCGTGATGAGATTCTTGGTCTTGGCCTCGCGGTCCATGATCACGAGGTTGAGTCGGCGTTCATGCGGCACGAGCGCGGCGATGTAGCGCCCACTTGGCGAGAAGCGCAGTTGGCTGATCGCGGGGTTGCGGAAGAAGTGCTCCACCGGGATCTCGGCGGCGGGGGCGGCGGCAACCGGGACCGTTCCGACGAGGCTGGCGAGGAGGGCGGCGCCGACGCCCCACCCTCGAGGAACGCAGGCAAGCCATTGGAAGGCGAAGCGGACCGTCATGGAGGCAAACAACCCCGCTGGCGCGGAAAGCGCAAGGCGGCGCGGGCTAGAAGTCGCGCCCCACGCGCAGGTAGACGAACCGGCCGAGGCCGAGCGCGCCGTAGGTGCTCTGGTCGTAGCTGGACGTCTCGTAGCCGTTGAAGGGCGGTTCGCGGTCGAACACATTGTTCACGCCGACGGAGATGCGCGTGTCCCAGAGGCCGCTGTAGGTGAAGCTCGTGTTCACGGTGGCAAGGGCGTTCTCGCCCCATCCGGCGAGGGTGTAGCCGTCGTTGTAGTACGACCCGATGTAGTTCAGGCGGACGGCGGCAAAGTAGTCCTTGTAGGCCCAGGCACCGCCCAGCGTGCCATTCCACTTGGGAAAATTGTAGCGTCCCAGATTCTCGAAGTCGGGCGGGAGACTGCCGCTGGCGTCGCGCACGCCGGAATTGGTGCGCAGGCTCAGCGTGCGGGTGGCGTTGGCGGTGAACTGAAAACGGCCCACGCGCGTGTCGCGGAGATCGTAGCGGGCCTCGAAGTCCATCCCCTCGTACCACTGCTTGGCGACGTTGAAGGGGATGCGCCGGATGGACTGGATGGGGCCGGGATTTCCTTGGGTGGCGTCGCGCACGACCGCGCCCGGGAACTGGTCCTCCCGCGCGAGCAGCGTCGTGTCGGACGGCGCGGTGATCACGTCCTTGATGTCGAACACGAAGTAGTCGACGGCGAAGGACAGGCCCTTCACCGCCTTCACGTCGAAGACGGCGCCGGCGTAGCGGGAGTCGGCTTCCTCCGGCCGCAGCAGGGGGTTGCCGGAGGTGACGATGCGGAGCTGGGTGGGGGGATCCTGCGGGCGCTTCGGATCCTGACGCACCCCGGAGCTGAACGCGACCGTCGCGGAGGTGAACAGACGCCCGAGATCCGGAGCCTTGAACGACTGGGAGAACGACGCCCGGAGCAGCACGTCGACCCACTTCGTCTGCGGGAGATTCCAGCGGACACCGATCTTGGGCTTCGTGGCGGTGCCGAAGTCGCTGTAGTCCTCATAGCGCACGGCCAACTGCGCCTCCAAGGAGCGGGAGACCGGGAAGGTTGCCTCCACGTAGGCGGAAAAGATGTCGCGATCGCCGCGGTAAGGGGCCCCGCCGCCGGATCCGACGAAGGACGCGGTGTCGGGAGCTTGATCGATGAGGTCGTTGCGGACCTCGACGCCGGCCGCGACACCGAGGTCGCCGCCCGGGAGCTCCACGGGACTGCCCGAGACCGTGAGGTCGAACATCCGGGCCTCGGCGGTGAAGACACTGGTCGAATCCACGAAGAGCCGGTTGACGACCTCCGGGTTGTCGGAAGGTCCGAACGGATTGAGGGCCGTCTGGCGGGTCGTGCCGTTCAACGCCGCCTGGAGGTCGGCGGCGCGGATCAAGTTGCGCGAGACCGCCGTGACCTCGCCGGAGGCAAACGACGCCCCCGCCTCCCACGTCCAGTCGTTCCGGAGCGTCCCGCCGATTCCGAGCAGCACCGTGGCGGCGGTCGCGGCGGTGTCGAAGAGGCGAGGAGGACCGAAATTGGTCCGGTAGAGGAAGTTGGTGAGGTCGAAACCGAAGGGATTGTAGGGATTGGTGGGCGGGACGTTGAGCAACCCGGTCGGGCCGGTGCCGGGATTCTGGACGCTCTGGATGACGGAGGGCGTGAACGCGTAGTAGGACTTGTTGTTGGAGTACAGGACCTCGCTGAAGACGCGGAGACGGTCGCTGAGCTCGTGGCGGAGGTTGGCGTAGCCGCTGAAGTAGTCGTAGGACGGGAAGAGTTGGAAGGATTGGGCGAAGTCGTAGCGGTTCTCGTTGGTGGGCGAAGCCACGCGGGTGAACTGGGACCGCGTGGGGTTGGCGGTCGGCTTGCCACCGCTGAGGACGTAGAGGCCGGCGCCCGAGGTGAAGCCGGCCGCGGCGGCCTGCAGCGCGGACAGGTTCACGTTCGCCGGCCAGTTGGCCGCGCTGTTCTGGTTGAGTCCCTTCGGGGCGGCCGCGGAGTAGTCGGTCGTCCGGGAACGGGCGTAATCCTTGAGGTAGTTGTCGTTGGCGCCGACGTAGTTTCCGACGACGGTGAGGGACGTCTTGCCGGACTGGGTGCCGACGAGAAACGAGGCCAGCTTCGTGAACGTGTCGTGGCCCAGCGTGTTGCCGGCGAGGAAGTCGACCTGCAGGCCGGTGAAGTTCCGCTTGAGCTTGATGTCCATCACCCCGGTCACGGCATCCGAGCCGTAGATGGCGGAAGCCCCGTCCTTGAGGTACGAGATCTTGTCGATTGCGGCGATCGGGATGGAGTTGAAGTCGAAGATCGTCTGGTTGTTCGAATTGGTCAGCGCGTAGCCCACGGTGCGGCGCCCGTTGATCAGGACGAGGAAGCGGTTGCTGCCGAGGCCGCGCGGGTTGACCGTGGCGGCCCCGCGGGTGAACGATGCGGTCTGCACGACCGAGTTGGTTGAGCCCGTGTTGAACGGCAGGCTTTGCACGAAGTCGCCCAGCGAGGTGAAGCCGCTCTCGCGGATCTCGGCCGCCGTGTAGGTGACGACCGGTGCCGGCGTCTCGGTGTCGAGACGCTTGATGCGGGAGCCCACGACCTCGAACTTCTCCAGCTTGATCTCCTCGGCCTTCCCCTCGTCGGTCGGCTTCGGGGGGACTGGAGCGACGGCGGCCGACGACGCCCTCGGCGTCTGGGCGGCGACGGAAACGGCGGCCGCCAACGCGGCCGCGCCCAAGAGGCGCGCGAGGCGCTGCAGCTCATGCAAACCTGAGAGACCCCGCGTCACACGAAAGAGTGGAGCCGACTTGCCGAGAAGACCGGGTGCGGGGGGAGCCTTGGGGTGCATGTCTTCGAGGTTCATGGAACGGGGGGGCGGGGTCAATTCGCGCCGCGCCCGGTGCTGACGTCGCGGGGAAAAGCATGGCCGACCCAGAAACCATGGGAAGGGCGCCACCGGTGCAACGGCAAGTTCGCAGAAGCGCCCACCGGGTCGCATCCGAACGGCCCGGCGGCGGACCCGCATCGCGGCCTCCCCGGCGCTGGTCAACCTGCGCCTGAGGTGCCACCGATGGCTGGCCGAAGAGCCGAGGAACGCGTGGCCGACGTCGGGCGCGTCCTCGCGACACGAGCTGCCGCCGGCGGCTTGCCGAGGGCCGAAAGCCTGCCAGCATGCTGTCGAGTGAACGAGTTCGCGGCCATCCTCAGCCATCTCGCGACGGGGTCAGCCTACCCGGCGGCCCTCGCCACGCTGGTGAGGATCGAAGGCTCGTCGTACCGGCGGGCCGGGGCGAGGCTGCTGCTCATGGCGGACGGAACGTCCGTCGGAAGCCTCAGCGGCGGTTGCTTGGAGCAGGACATCCTCGCCCGGTGCGCCCGGGTACGTGACTCCCGGCGATCGGAGTTCGTGAGCTATGACACCCGGGAGGAGAACGACCTCGTCTGGGGCGTAGGGCTTGGCTGCCACGGCGTGGTGTACCTGCTGATCGAACCGCTTTCATCCCGCCCCGACTGGGTCGACCCAGTCCGCGACGCCGCCCGGTCGCGGCGGGAGCTCGTACTTCGGGTTGGGACCGCCGGGGACGGCAGCGAGGCAGCAGGCACCCGCATCGCAACTGAAGGCGAAACGGCGGGTGGAGGCCTGATGGACCGCATCCCACCGCCGTTTCGGCTGTTGGTGTTCGGGGCCGGCGAGGACGCGCGTCCGTTGGTGCGCTTCGGGGCCGAGCTCGGCTGGGAGGTCAGCGTTTTGGATCCCCGACCCGCGCTTCCGACCCCCGACCGGTTTCCGGAGGCGGTCGGGTGGCACTCCGGCCCGGTCGATGCCTTGCTGCGCGCGTACACGGCCGACCCGCGCACCGGCGCGGTGATCATGACCCATCATTACGTCCACGATCTGCCCTTGCTCGCGGGCCTGAGAACGCAGCCACTTGCCTACCTCGGGCTTCTCGGCCCCCGTGCCCGGGCGGAGCGCCTGCGGCGCGACGTGGACGCCGCGGGTGGAGCCGCCCCGGCGTCCGGCCCGATGAGCGCGGCACCCGTTCTCCACGCGCCGGTCGGTCTGGACCTCGGCGGAGATGGTCCGGCCGCCGTCGCGCTGGCGATCGTCGCGGAAATCCAATGCCACCTCTCGGGCCGGGACGGTCGCCCGCTCCGGCAACGCCGGGAGCCGATCCACCCCCGATGAGCGCTCCCGCCTGTCAGCGCGTCGGATGCGTGATCCTCGCTGCCGGCGCCGGTTCGCGGCTGGGTCAGGCCAAACCGTTGCTCGCCCTCGCCGGACGTCCCCTCGTTGTTCGCGCGGCCGAGGCCGCCCTCGCCTCCACCGCCTGGCCGGTGGTCGTGGTGGTTGGAGCCCATGCCGCGTCCGTCCGACCGGCGCTGGCCGGCCTCCCGGTGCTGGTGGCCGAAAACCCCGCTTGGGCGGAGGGCATGGCCTCGTCGCTGCGCACCGGGCTGGCCACGCTGCGCTGTTTCTCACGCGAGATCGACGGTGCCGTCTTCGCGCTCTGCGACCAGCCCCACTTCAGCGCCGACGTGGTTCAGCGTCTCATCGCGCGGCAGCGCGCGACCGGCACCGGGATCGTCGCGGCCCGCTACGGCGGCAGGCTCGGCGCACCCGCCCTGTTCACCGCGCCTTTCTTCCATGCCCTCGAGTCACTCGAGGGCGATCACGGCGCACGCGACCTGATCGCCGCCGCGCACGCCCGGGGAGAGGCGGCGGCCGAGGACTTCCCGGAACTCGCCCTCGACATCGATACGCCCGCCGATCACGCGCGCGCCCTCGCGGCCCTCGGCCTCACGGAAGCTTCAACTCCATCCCGATCCGCAGATCATTCGGCGAATTCATGATTCCCCGGTTCGCCGCATAGATGTCCCGAAAGCGGCTGCGGTCGCCGTAGTACCGCAACGCGAGACTCTGCAGGGTGTCACCCCGGACCACGACATGCGTGCGGGGCGAAGCCGCCGGCGCCGCCGCCACGGGAGTCGGCACCGCCTCGGGCGGAGCCTGCGCCCGGAGCAGCGGAACCTGTTCGCCGGACGCCGCCGGGCGTTCGGCGAGCGTCCGCGCCGAACGATCCGTCAGGACATCGACCGCCACGAGAGGAGAAGCGGACTCGACCACCCCGGCCGGCCCGGCACCGAGGGTCGCCGTCGACGTGACCTCCCGCTCCGGCCCCGGGGCGGCAACGCCGCTCGCGCGACCGAGGCCGCGGGCCCGGAAGTCAGCGAGGTCCGCCTTGAGGGCCTCGTTCTCCCGGCGGAGACGTTCGACTTGGTCGTAGGAATTGAAACGCGGGTCGACCGTGTTGTTCAGTGGGTCCCCGGGCAGCGTGCTCGCGAACTCGCGCTTCGCCGCATCGATGCGCTGCCGCACCAGATCGGCCTGTGGGGAGTTCGGCTTCAGCTCCCGGAACTTGCGGTAGTGATAGATCGCCGCGATCGGATCACGGATATGCTGCTGATACAGCAGGCCCGCCTCGAGATGGGACTCCGCCGCATCGGCATCGCGGCGCTCGATGACCTTGAGGAACGCGCTCAACGCTTCCTGGTTTCGTCCCTGCCGCAGCAGTTCCTTGCCCCGCCGGTAACCCGGATCGTCCGTCTCCGCCGTCAGGCCGATCCGCTCGCCCCCATCGCACCCGGCGAGGGCCAGCAGAAGTCCGATGAGAAACAACGGAATCGGAAAAAGGCGGCGCAGCATCGTCCGGAAAGGGATTGTCTGGATCAACGGAGAAGGGCACCGTTCACCGTTTCCGCAACCGACTCAAACGCGAAATGGCGCTGAACTCCAAAACCGCCCTCGCCCGCGCCCGGGCCTGCCTCGAGATCGAAACCGCCGCGATCCATGCCACGTCGCGCGGACTCGATGCGGCCTTCGTCGCCGTCGCCTCCGCGATCGAGGAGGTCGCCGCCCGCGGCCAACGGCTGATCTTCTCCGGCGTCGGCAAGTCCGCCCACATCGCCCAGAAACTCTGCGGCACGTTCAACAGCACCGGCATCTCCTCCTGCTTCCTCGACCCGACGCAGGCCCTGCACGGGGATCTCGGGTTGGTCGAGGACGGTGACCTCGCGGTGCTGCTCAGCAACAGCGGCCAGTCCGAGGAGGTCATCCGCCTCGTCCCGTGCCTCAAACGCTTCGGGGTCCGCATCATCGCGTTTACGTCCACGCCGGATTCCGAACTGGCGCGGAACGCCGACCTGAAGCTCATCTACCACGTCCCGCGCGAAGCCTGCCCACTCGCGCTCGCCCCCACCGCCAGCACCACCGCCGCCCTCGCCCTCGGCGACGCCCTCGCCATGGTGCTGCTGGAGGCCCGCGGACTCACCCGCGACGACTTCGCCCGCTTCCATCCCGCCGGCAATCTCGGTCGCGTGCTGCTCCTGCGCGTCCGCGACATCATGCGCACGGGCGACCGCCTGGCCGTCGCCCCGGACTCGGTGTCGGTTCAGGACGCCATCCTCGCCATGACCAAGGCCAAGAGCGGTTCCATCGCCCTCACCACCGGCAGGGTCGGCCGGCTCAGCGGCATCCTGACCGACGGCGACGTCCGCCGCGCCGCCCTCTCCACCGGCCCCAGCTTCCTCACGCTGCCGGTCGCGCAGTTCATGACGCGCCACCCCAAGACCATCCGCGACACCGCCCTCGGGGTCGACGCGCTCCGGCTCTTCGAGGCCCACAAGATCGACGACCTCATCGCCGTCGATGGCCGCCACCGCCCGGTCGGGCTCGTTGACGGGCAGGATCTTCCCAAGCTCAAGATCGTCTGACCCTCGCTCCACCCGCGGCTGCATCCGGCCACGGCGAACGGCCCGCTTTCGACTCCGCACCCATCCGGGCATGGACTCCGCCGCGCAACCCTGCGCACCGGCTTGTCTCCCGCCGCAGGCCGCGTAGGATTCGTTCGTCACGCCATGCCCACCCCTCCCTTCGTTTACCAAGACCCCTTCCCACTCGACGCCGACGACACCGAGTACCGGCTGCTTTCGCACGAAGGCGTGAGCACCACCACCTTCGAGGGCCGGGAAGTCCTGAAGGTCGATCCCGAGGCGCTGGCCTTCCTCGCCCAGCTCGCCCTGCGCGACACGCAATTCCTTCTCCGCACCAAGCACTTGGAGCAAGTCGCCGCGATTCTCGATGACCCCGAAGCGTCCGACAACGACCGCTACGTCGCGCAGACCCTGCTGAAGAACGCCGAGGTCTCGGCCGAGGGCATCCTGCCGTTCTGCCAGGACACCGGCACCGCCACCGTGGTCGCAAAGAAGGGTCAGCAGGTCTGGACCGGGGCCAACGACGCCGAGTGGATTTCGAAGGGCATCTACGAGACCTACACGAAGGAGAACCTTCGCTACTCGCAGACCGCCCCGCTCGACATGTGGAACGAGGTCAACACCGGCACCAACCTGCCGGCCCAGATCGACCTCCACGCCACCGAGGGCACCGCGTATGAATTCCTCTTCGTCGCCAAGGGCGGCGGCTCGGCGAACAAGACGTTCCTCTTCCAGGAAACCCGCGCCCTGCTCAATCCGAAGAGCCTCGAAAAGTTCGTCACCGACAAGCTGTCATACCTCGGCACCGCCGCCTGCCCGCCCTATCACTTGGTCTTCGTGATCGGCGGCACCAGCGCCGAGGCCTGCCTGAAGACGGTGAAGCTGGCCTCGACGAAGTACTACGACAAGCTGCCCACCACGGGCAACGCGCACGGGCGCGCCTTCCGCGATCTGGAATGGGAGGCCAAGATCCTCAAGATCGCCCAGCAAAGCGGCATCGGCGCGCAGTTCGGCGGCAAGTACTTCGCCCTCGACGTGCGCGTCGTCCGGCTGCCGCGCCACGGGGCCAGCTGCCCGGTGGGCATGGGGGTGTCGTGCTCGGCCGACCGCAACATCAAGGGCAAGATCACCCGCGATGGCATCTTCCTCGAAAAGCTGGAGACCAACCCCGGGCGCTTCATCCCCGCCGCCCAGCGCACGCTCAAGGACAACCATGTGGTCCGCATCGATCTGCACCAGCCGATGCCCGCCATCCTCGCCGAGCTGTCGCGACATCCCGTCACCACCCGCGTTCTGCTCACCGGTCCGCTCATCGTCGCCCGCGACTCCGCCCACGCGAAGCTGAAGGAGCGCGTCGACGCGGGTCAGGGCCTGCCGGATTACTTCAAGAACCACCCCGTGTACTACGCCGGCCCCGCCAAGACCCCAAAGGGCTATGCCTCGGGTTCATTCGGGCCGACCACGGCCGGGCGCATGGACAGCTACGTCGATCTCTTCCAGTCGCACGGGGGTTCGATGATCATGCTCGCGAAGGGCAACCGCGGGCCGGCAGTCACGGCCGCGTGCAAGAAGCACGGTGGCTTCTACCTCGGCAGCATCGGCGGGCCCGCCGCCATCCTCGCCAAGGAAAACATTCGCAAGGTCGAGGTGATCGAATACCCGGAACTCGGCATGGAGGCCATCTGGCGCATCGAGGTGGAGGACTTCCCGGCGTTCATCCTCGTCGACGACAAGGGCAACGACTTCTTCGTCGGCGGCTGCGGGGTGTGCCTCCCCACGCCCAGCGCCAAGACCTAGCACCGACCGCGGCGGCAGCGCGCGGCCGCACCCACGGGCTTCAGAAACTCACCCGCAGACCGCCGCGCTCCACGTTGAGGCGGCTGACGCTGCTGTAGAGCTCGTCTTCACTCAGGCGGCTGATCATTCGCTCGCGCGCGCGGTCCGGGGAACCGGATTGCGAGGACGACTTCATGGCCGCCGGAGCAACCAGCGCGGCCAAGCGTTCACGCCTCGACTCGGTCGGCGATGTCACGCGCGCCAGCGGCTCCTCGACCGCCGACGTCCGGCTGTTGGATCGGAAGGACCCGAGCTCAAGCGTGGCAACACCCGAGGAATCCAAGGTACTCAGCGGCGCGGGACGCAGCGAACGAAGGTCGGACGCCAGCGCCGTGGCATTCAGGGAAAGACTCGCTTCCGCCGCACCGGCGGACGCTACGGGACCCCGCTCCAGTGCTGCCGAGGACGTATCTGCGGCGAGGGCCTCGCCCGCCGCCACCCACTCGGGACCGGCATTGACCTGAGCCACCGCCACGACAACGCCCTGAGCACCGGATGACTCCGCACCGCCCAGCGTCGCCACTTGCGGCGCCTCGCTCACCATGGCCACGTCAGCCAAGGTTGACGGATCGGCATCGGTCACCGGACCCACTGGAGTCACCGCCGTCGGCGACCGGAACTGCTGCACCGTCAAAACACTGAGCACGCCCACCGCCGCCAAACCGACGGGCACGCGCACCCGTGACAAGGCCGAGGCCCACGCTCCCAAATCCACGCGCCACCACGGGCGCCGCTCCACAATCGCCGCCAGTTGCTTCGCCCTCAGGGCATCGTCGAACTGCGCCCAAAACTCCGGCGCCGGGCGCTCCGCGCGCTTCAGCCGCAGAAGATCTTCCAGCGTCACCGCCTTGCCCGACTGCTTCGATTCAGGACTCATGGCCGCATGTACCCCTGCAACTCCGATTGGAGGAGTTGCTTCGCATAGTGCAGGCGCGAGCGCACGGTTCCCACCGAGCAGTCCATGACCTCGGCGATCTCCTCATGACTCAAACCATCAATCTCAAACAAAGTTACCACGGTACGATGCTTGATAGACAGCTTCTGCAGGGCCTCGTTCAATTTTTCCTGAAGCTCCTTGACGAACAATTCACGATCTCCGCCCTTTTTGTCGGTCAGCTGCGAAATGATCTCCCCCGCCGTTTCTTCGTCGTGGATCTTCTCAAAGCTGAAAAAGGTCCGGAGGCGGTTCTTGCGGAGGTGGGACAGGGTTCCGTTGACCGCAATCCGATACAGCCAGGTGAAGAAGGAAGACTGACCGGCAAACCGGTGAATCGACTGAAAGGCCTTGATGAACGCGTCCTGCGTGAGGTCAGCCGCATCCTCGCGGTTTGACGTCATGTTGTACACCACCCCGAAAACGCGTTCCCGGTACTTCCGGATGAGTTGGTCGAAGGCCGCCACATCCCCAGCCTGAACGCGCTGCACGACGGCCCAGTCGGAATCCGCCTCCACCTGCCGCTCCGGCGACGCCACCAGCGTCTTGGAGAGAGCCTTGGAAAGGGCGTTCATGACCCCGCAACCATGGCGGGGATTACGCCCGGCGCAAATCCAAATCCACGCGCCGAGGCAGGAATCAGCCCGACGCCGGACGCAGCGCCGCCACCTGCTCCCGCAACACCGCGCCCAACTGCCGCAGCAGGGGCGTCGGCGCGAGATCACCCCACGCCGCCAAGGTCGTCTCCCCGGTCTCCAACTCGGCGACGATCACGCCGGCCACCTCCGCAAAGGTGCCCCGTGCCTCCATCTGTTCCAGCCAGAAGGCCAGCCGGGGTGGACGTTGCCCGCGGATTTCCTCCAGGAGTTCCTCCGCCAGCGCCTCCGGCAACCGCTGCCGCAACCGCAGCAGGGGCAGGGTCAGCTTGCCGCTGATCAGGTCCGTCCCGAGGGTCTTGCCAATGCGGTCCTCCCGGCCGAAGAAGTCCGCCAGGTCGTCGTACATCTGATACGCGATCCCGAGCTGGCGTCCGAAGGTCGCCGCCGCGTTCACGTAGCCCGCCGGCAACCCGGCGAGTTCCGTGCCGAGGGCGCACGACGCGGTGAAAAGCTCCGCCGTCTTGAGGTCGACGATGCGCCGGTAGTCGGCGTCGGAAATGTCGTCCGTCCTCCGCCGGAGGGTCTGGATGATTTCCCCGGCGCAGACCCGCCGGGTCGAGTCCGCAACCAGTCGACACACCGCGGTGGTCGGAAACTGCGCGGCGAGAAACAGGGCGTGCGAAAACAGAGCATCCCCCAACAGCACCGCCGCCTCGGGACCGAAGGCCCGCGCCGCCGTCAGCCGCCCGCGGCGCAATTCCGATTCATCCATGATGTCGTCGTGCACCAGGGTCGCCAGATGCACGAGTTCCACCACCGCCGCCGCCCGGACCAACTCCGGCAGCACGCGGCCATCCCCCTGCCAGCCGCTCAGGAAGACCAGCGCCGGACGAATCCGCTTCCCCGAGGTGTCGATGCAGTAGTCCGCCATCTCCCGAATCTCCGGCTCAAAGGCCTCGATTTGGGAACGCAGAAACGCATCCAACTCGGCCATGTGCGGCCTCAGGCGCGCGAACACCGTCGCGAAGTCCCGCGGCGGAGAACGATCGGTGGATACCGGAGCTGCCATAGACCCCCCGACCCTATCCGCGTCTCCGGAAATGGCTAATCAATTGTCAGCCAAACAGACGCCCCCGCGCTTAACGCCGGAAGTGTGCGCAAACGATGCCGGCCGCCACCGCGGCGTTCAACGACTCCGCCTTTCCAAAACGGGGAATCGTCACCCGCCGGGTCACCCGCGCCGCCACCGCCGGAGACAGGCCCCGCCCCTCACTCCCGATCACGATCACGCCATGCTCCAGGGGCGGCAGGCGGCGAATGTCCTCGCCGTGCAGGTCGCACCCCAGAATCGGCACCGTCGCCGGCACCGTCGCCAAGGCCTCCGCCAGCGGCGCCGTCACCACCCGCAGTCGGCTGAATGAGCCCATGCTGGCGTTGATCACTTTCTGGGAAAAGAGATCCGCGCAGTCCTGACCCATCACCACGCGGTCCAAGCCAAACCAATCCGCAATCCGCAGCAGGGTGCCGACATTCCCCGCGTCCTGCACCCCATCGAGCGCCAGGGTCCGGCCCTGCGCCAGTTCCCGCGGACCCAGCACCTCGCGCCGGAGGCGGAGGACGCCGAAGGCCGTGGAGGGCGTCGGAAAGTGGCTGATCCGCGCCATGTCGGCTGCCGGGATCACCCGCGCCCCGGGCCGCGTGGCCAGCCCGCTGTCGGCCGTCACCAGCAACGCCTCCCACGGCGGCCCGTCCGTCGACAACTCCGTCACCACCTTCTCGCCTTCAACCACAAAGAGCCCCTGCGCCTCGCGCTCGCGCTTGTCGTGCAGCGCCCGGAAACGGCGGACCTCGGCGGCGGTGAGCGGGGAGGTCACGGGGAGGAAGGTCGGAGGGGAGCGGGGGCCGACCGGATCGACGGGGGAACGGCGGCTGGAGGGAATCGGACTGACAGGAGGGGAGGGCGTTTCCGAGGAGAAAGCACGCCGTCAGAATCACGTCACGCCCTGGGACTGACGGGAAGCTGCCGCCCCGCCCGGGCCGAACCCACCGGCGCACGCGGCACCGGCGGACTCGCGCGGGTGTGGGCTCAGACCTTGGGTCCGCCCTGCGCGATGTTGCGCGCGCGCAGGCGGAGACCGTTGAGGCGGATGAAGCCGGTGGCGTCGTTCTGGTTGTACCAGCTCTTCACGCCTTCCATCGAGGCGATGTGCGGATCGTAGAGCGAGTACTTGGACTTGCGGCCGGTGGTGATGATGTTGCCCTTGTAGAGCTTGAGGCGGACGGTGCCGGAAACGTAGCGCTGGCTCTCGTCGACGAGCGCCTGCAGGGCCTCGCGTTCCGGGGCGAACCAGAATCCGTAGTAAACGAGTTCCGCGTACTTCGGGATGAGCGAATCGCGCAGGTGCTGCACCTCGCGGTCCATCGTCAGGCTCTCGATCTGGCGGTGGGCCTGCATCAGGATCGTGCCACCCGGGGTCTCGTACACGCCGCGCGACTTCATGCCGACGAAGCGGTTCTCGACAAGGTCGACGCGGCCGATCCCGTGCTTGCCACCGAGACGGTTCAACTCGCGCAGGACGCCGGCCGGCGAAAGGCGGCGGCCGTTCACCGCGACGCAGTCACCCTTGGCGAACTCCAACTCGACGTACTCGGCCTTGTTCGGCGCCTCCTCGGGCGAGACGGACAGCTTGAACATGCCGCGGTTGGCCGGGGCCGTCGGATCGAACCATGGATCCTCGAGAATGCCGGCCTCGTAGGAAATGTGCAGGAGGTTCCGGTCCATCGAATACGGCTTCTTCAGCGAGGCCTCGACGGGGATGCGGTGCTTCTCGCAGTAAGCGATCATCTCGGCCCGGCCGGGGAAGAGGTCACGGAACGCATCGATCTTCCACGGCGCGAGGATCTGCAGCCGCGGCGCGAGCGCCATGTAGGTCAGCTCGAAGCGGCACTGATCGTTGCCCTTGCCGGTCGCACCGTGGGCCACGGTGTCCGCCTTCTCCTTGCGCGCGATGTCGATCTGCGCCTTCGCGATGAGCGGGCGGGCGATCGAGGTGCCGAGGTAATACTGACCCTCATAGACCGCGTTCGCGCGGATCATCGGGTAGATGTAGTCCCGGGCGAACTCCTCGACAAGGTCGAGCGTGTAGTGCTTCGAGGCGCCGGTCTTGCGCGCCTTTTCCGGGAGCCCCTTCAGCTCTTCTTCCTGGCCGATGTCGGCCGCGAAGGTGACGATTTCCGCGTCATAGGTCTCGCGGAGCCATTTGACGATGACCGAGGTGTCGAGCCCACCGGAGTAAGCGAGGACGATTTTCATGGAGGCTCCGTTGTGCGAAACGCCTCCCCCCGGCGCAAAGCAAAACCGCCGGACCGACGCAGGTTCCGTCGGCGCGTCAGCGCCGGGCCGACCGCGCCAGCATCGTGAGGATCGCCTTCTGCACGTGCAGCCGGTTCTCCGCCTGGTCGAAGATCACGCTGCGGGGATTCGCCAGGACCTCCTCCGTGACTTCCTCGCCCGGGTGAGCCGGCAGGCAGTGCAGGAAGTAGGCGTCTCGCTTCGCCGCAGCGAACAGGGAGGCCGTGACCTGGTAGGGGGCCAACGTGCGGAGGCGCTCCTTGGTCTCCTCCTCCTTGCCCATGCTCACCCACACATCGGTGTAGACGACATCGGCGTCGCGCACCGCCTCGCGCGGATCCGTCGTGAAGGTGAATCCACCCGGAAATCCCTCACGGGCGAGGAACGCCTCGAACTCCTTGCTCGGCCGGAAGGACTCCGGCCCGGACAGCGCGATCTTCATGCCGAAGAGATTCGCGCCGAGCGCCCACGAATACGCCATGTTGCACGACGTATCGCCGAGGAAGGCGATCTTGCGACCGCGCAGCGACGCGAGGAGGTCGCCACCGGGCGCCGTCCAGCGCTCCGCCACGGTGAAGGCGTCGGTGTAGATCTGGCAGGGGTGCAGGAAATCGGTCAGGGCGTTGATCACCGGGACGGTGCCGGCCGCGGCCAGCCGCTCGACGTCGGAGTGATCGAAGGTGCGCACGATCAACCCGTGCACGAAGCGCGACAGCACGCGGGCGGTGTCCTCGATGGACTCGCCGCGACCCAGTTGGATGTCGTTCCGGTTCAGGAAGAGCGGATTCCCGCCGAGTTCATGGATGCCCACCTCGAAGGACACGCGGGTGCGCGTGGAAGACTTGGAAAAAATCATCGCCCACGTCTGGCCGGCGAGGACCGCGGACGCCTGGCGGCCCCGCGTGGCCTTGAGTTCCCGGGCCAGCGACATGACTTCGGCCACCTCCGGCAGCGTGAAGTCAGTCTCCTTGAGGAAGTGCTTCATTTTCGAGGAAGCGATCAGCCTACGGTATCCGCGCGCCGGGCGCGAGTGAAAATTCGGGTTCGTCGCCCCTCCGGGCGCCGCGGAATCTCCCCGCTCGGACGGCCTTCCCCAGCGCGCGAAACCCAAACGTCACACCACCCGTTCGGCTCAACCGGCGGCGGGGCGCGTCGCGGCGAGCGCCTGGCGGAGCAGGACGACACTCTGCGCGAGTTCGTCCGCCGAAGTGTTCAACGGCGGGAGGAGACGGATGACGTTGCCGCCGGCGGCGACGACGAGCAGCCCGGCCTCGCGGGCGGCGGCGATGACCGGCGCGGGGTCCAGCGCCAGTTGCAGGCCGACCATGAAACCCTGGCCCCGGAGCCCGCGGACCTGCGTCGGAAACTCGGTGGCGAGTCCGCGGAGCGCGGCGTGCCAGGCTCCGCTGGTCGAGCGCACATGGTCGACGAGGTGCTCCTGCTCGAGGACATCGAGCACGGCGAGGGCCGCGGCGCAGGCCAGCGGCGTGCCGCCGAAGGTCGTGCCGTGGGATCCCGGCTGGAAGAGATCGGACGCGCCCTCGCCGACCCAGATCGCGCCGATCGGGAAGCCGCCGCCGAGCGCCTTGGCCATGCCGATGGCATCGGGCCGGATGCCCGCGTGCTCGAAGGCAAAGAACGCGCCGGTGCGACCAATGCCGCACTGCACCTCATCGAGGAGGAGCAGCAGGTGGTGCTCGTTGCAGAGAGCGCGTAGCCCGACGAGGAACTCCGGCGTGCAGGGGTTCACCCCGCCCTCACCCTGGATGGTCTCGACGAAGATCGCCGCCGTGCGCTCCGTGATCGCGGCGCGGAACCCCTCGAGATCGTTGAGATCGGCGAAGACGAAGCCCGGCGTGAGCGGACGGAAGCCTTTCTGGATTTTCTCCTGCGGCGTGGCGCTCATGCCACCGAAGGTCCGGCCGTGGAAGGCGCCGCGGGCGCAGATCACCTCGTAGATCTTCCCTTCCTCGCCGCCGGCCTTGCGCACGCCGTGCAGGCGCGCGAGCTTGATCAAGCCCTCGTTCGCCTCGGCACCGCTGTTGCAGAAGAAGACCCGGCCTGGGCCGGCATAGCCGACGAGGCGCCGCGCGAGCTCGGCCTGCCGCACGTTGCGGAACAGGTTGCTCGTGTGCACCAGCTCGGCGGCCTGCTGTTGCACCGCCGCGACCCAGCGGGGGTGGCAGTGACCGAGCGCATTGACCGCGATGCCGGAGGTGAAATCGAGGTACTCACGACCCGCGTCATCCCAGACCTGCGTGCCGCGACCGCGCACCAACGTGAGCGCGGCGCGCGCGTAATTCTTCATGACGTGCGCATCGTAGAGATCGGCGGCGGCCTGGCGGGTGACGGACGGGTTCATCGAAAGAAAAAAGGGCGCAACGGCGCAGCACCCGGATCAACCATGCACGATTTCCGTGCCGATCCCGGAGTCGGTGAAGATCTCCAGCAACAGCGAATGCGGCAGGCGACCATCGATGAAATGCACGCGCTGCACCCCCTCCTGCAGGGCGCGGATCGCGCTCGCCACCTTCGGCCGCATGCCCTTGTCGATGACTCCCTTCGCCTTCAGCCCATCGACCTGCGAAATCTTCAGCGTCGAAATCAGCGACTCCGGATCAGGCGGCGCCGAGAGCAGGCCCGGAACGTCGCTCATGTACACGAGGCGGCGGGCGTGCAGCGCGCTCGCCACCCGGCCCGCCACCAAGTCCGCATTCACGTTGTAGGGCTTGCCATCATACCCCTCGGCCACGGGCGAGATCACCGGGATGTTGCCCTCGGCGATCTCCTTCTTGATCAGCTTCACCTTCACCTCCGTCACCTCGCCCACGTAGCCGAGGTCCACCGGATTGCCATCATCATCGACCGTCAGCTTCTGGCAGACGAGAACCGAGTCACCCGGCAAACCCTTCGGCTTGCCACGGGCGGACGCGATGGCTTCGCAGACGTCGCGATTGACGATCTCGTCGAGCGTCCGCTTGACGATCGCAACCGTGGCGTCGTCGGTGACGCGCATGCCGTTGACGAAGGTGGCCTTGAGGCCGGACGTCTCCATCGCACGGGTGATGGCCTTGCCGCCGCCGTGGACCACGACGACGTTGATCCCGCAGGCGGCGAGGAAGGCGATGTCGTAGGCGACCCGCGAGCGGACGATCGGATCGGGGTCGTCCATGAAGCTGCCGCCGTACTTGACGACGAAGGTGGAGCCGCGGAAATCCTGGATGTAGGGCAGGGCCTCGAGGAGGACCTTCGCCTTGGCGGTGATTTCGGAGACGTTCATGAAGTCGGAGCGAACTCCGCACGCCACGCCCCATCCGAGACGCGCAAGGACGCGGCCGGCAGAGGCAAACAAGGCTGGACGAAGAGGCTCACAAAAAAACGGAAGGTCGTACGCATAAAGCCCCCGACCCGTGCCTTTCCATAAAATTGTCGCGCATTCCGGAAGAATCTTGCGACGGACCGGTGCAGAATCGACTTCACTCGCCGCGCGCTCGCGCACAGGAGTTGGCCGTGCCGAGCACCGATCTGACCTTCGCCGACCGTTCCTCCCACCGCGCCTGGCTGGCGACGCAGGCGATCCTGCCCGCGGGCTTCCGGGTGGGCACCTGCCGCTTCGAGTTCACGCCGCGCGAGGCGCCGAAGCCGTCGCGGATGACGCTGACGCTGCTGGCGCTCGACCGGCCGACCGCCGACTTCGCCGCCGTCTTCACGCGCAACGCCTTCCCGGGCGCCCCCATCCTCGTCGGCCGCGCCCGCCTCGCTGAGCCCTCCCTCGGCGCGATCATCATCAACAACAAGATCTCGAACGTCTGCGCCCCGGGGGGAGTCGCCGACGCCGAGCGCGTGGCCGGCGCGGCTGCGATGCTGCTCGGCCTGCCCGCCACCGCCGTCCTCCCCTGCTCCACCGGCGTGATCGGCTGGGGCCTGCCCGTTGACGCCATGCTGCAGGCGCTGCCCGAGGCCGTCGCCGCCCTCCGGCCCGGCTCCGCCACGCCGATGGCGGAGGGCATCGTCACGACGGACCTCTATCCCAAGGTCCGCCGCGCCACCGTCGGCCAGGGCAGCATCGTCGGCATCGCCAAGGGCGCCGGGATGGTCGAACCCAACCTCGCCACGATGCTGGTGTACCTGCTCACCGACCTCGCCGTGCCGCGGGACGAACTGCGCGCGATCCTCCAGCGTGTCGTCGCAGACAGCTTCAACACCATCAGCGTCGACAGCGACACCAGCACCTCCGACACGGTGGCACTGCTTTCCTCCGGCACGGTGCCATCCCCGGATCTGGCCGCGTTCGAGGCCGCGCTGCGCCAGGTGTGTCGCGACCTCGCGGAGGACGTGGTCCGCAACGGCGAGGGCGTCCGCCACGTCATCCGGGTCCGCCTCTCCGGCGCCCCCACCGCCGAACTCGCCCGCGGTCTGGGCAAGGCCATCGTGAACGCGCCGCTGTTCAAGTGCGCCGTCGCTGGCAACGACCCCAATGTCGGCCGGCTTGTCCAGGCCATCGGCAAGCACCTCGGTGCGCGCGGCGAGACCATCGACGCGTCCCGGGTCCGCGCCAGCATGGGCGGGATCGAGATCTTCTCGGGCGGAGTCTTCCGCCTCGATCCCACGAAGGAGGCCGCCCTCATCGCCCACCTCCGCAGCGCCGAACTCTACGCCAGCGCCGCGCCGGTCGATGGCGTGTTCTCCGCGCCGATCGATTTCCCACCCCACGAGCGCTGCGTCGACATCGAGGTCGATCTCGGGGCCGGCACCCATGCCGCCACCGTGCTCGGCGGCGACCTCACGCACGAGTACGTGAGCGAAAACGCCGACTACCGCAGCTGAGCCCGCCGAGGCGGCGGCCGCCGCCTCGGCGTCAGCGATCAATCGCGCCGCCAGCTCACGCCAGACCAGCGGTCTCCGGGAAGCCGGACCAGAGGTTCATGATCTGCACGGCCTGGCCGCTGGCGCCCTTCATCAGGTTGTCCTCGGCGGAGGTCACGATGACATTGCCGGTGCGCGGATCGTGGACGGCGGACATGTCGAGGCGGTTGGTGCCGACGACATGAGCGGTGTCCGGCGTCTCGCCGCTCGGCAGGATCTGGACGAACGGACGTTCGGCGTACGCGGCGTTCCACGCCGCGTAGATCGCCTCGATCCCCGCCCCGCGGGCGGCCGGCACGGTGATCGTCGTGGCGATGCCGCGGCGCATGGGAACGAGGTGCGGATTGAACTGGATCATCGTCGGCACCCCGGTGTGGAGGGCCAGTTGCTCCTCGATCTCGGCGAGGTGGCGGTGCTTGACGAGCCCGTAGGCCTTCATGCTCTCGGCGCGCTCGGCAAAGAGGTACATTTCCTCGGCCTTCTTGCCGGCTCCGCTGACCCCGCTGGCGGCGTTGGCCACGATGTGCTCGCGCGACACCAGCCCGGCCCGCAGCAGCGGGATGAGCGGCAGGAGGATGCTCGTCGGGTAGCAGCCGGGCGCCGCGACCAGACGGGCCTCGGTCCGCCAGGCCGCGGCGGTGATTTCGGGGAGGACGAAGCGGGCCTGCGGGATCAGCTCCGGCGCGTGATGGCTGCCGTAGTAGCGCTCGTAGGTCGCAAGATCAGCGATGCGGAAGTCGGCGCTCAGGTCGATGACCCGCTTCCCGCCGGCGACCAGGGCCTTGGCGTAGGCGGCCGCGGCCCCGTGCGGCAGCGCGAGGAAGAACAACTCGATGTCGCTCGCGGCCAGCGCGGCGGCGTCGGAATCGCTGAACACCAGTCCTCGATCCACGCCGCGCACCGCCGGGATCACCGCCGACAGGCGTTTCCCGGCCTGGCTCCGCGACGTCACCGCCGCCAACTGCACCATGGGGTGAGCGAGCAGCAGCTTGACCAACACCTCCCCGGAGTAGCCCGAGGCTCCAACGATGCCGACTTTCATGACGTGCATCCTTCAGCAACGAAGGCACCGGAAGCCAGAGGAATTTCCCGGGAGGCCGGGCGGTCGCCCACGGACCGTCGGGGCGGGAGGCCAATGGGGGGAAAAAACGCCGACCCGGAGGTCGGCGTCTGGAAAAGGACGGAGGCGCGGAGCGGATCAGCGCTTCGAGAACTGGAAGCGCTTGCGGGCGCCGGGCTGGCCGGGCTTCTTACGCTCCTTCTCGCGCGGATCGCGCGTGATGTGGCCGGCCTTCTTGAGCGGCGAACGCAGTTCCGCGTTCATCTTCTGCAGCGCACGGGCGATGCCGTGAGCCGTGGCTCCGGCCTGACCGGCGACGCCGCCGCCCGCCACATTGACCGTGACGTCGATCTTCTCCCGAAGCTCGACCGTCAGGAGGGGGGCGTAAGCCTGCTTGGCGAAGTTCTCGTGGGAGAAATAGTCCTCGAAGTCGCGTCCATTGGCGACGAGCTTGCCGGAACCCTCGACGATGCGCACGCGCGCCGTCGCGGTCTTGCGGCGGCCGGTGGCGGTGAAAACGTTGGTGGCGGTCGCGCTCATGGTCGGAATCAAACGGAGATCTTGATCGGGTTCTGGGCCGCGTGCGTGTGTTCGGCGCCGGCGAAGACGCGCAGCTTGGTGAGCATCTTGGCCGCGATGCGGTTCTTCGGGAGCATGCCCTTGACCGCGTGCTTCACGATGAAGGGGGCGTTGCGCTCGCGCTGCTGCGGAATCGAGCGGAAGCTCTCACCGCCGACGAAGCCGGAGAAGAACATGTACTCGTTCTGCTCTTCCTTGCGACCAGTCAGCGCCACCTTGTCGGCGTTGATGATCACGACGTAGTCGCCCGTATCGACGGAAGGGGTGTAGGAGGCCTTGGTCCGACCGCGAATCAGGTTCGCGGCTTTCACGGCGAGACGGCCCAGCACGGCACCTTCGGCATCGATCAGATACCACTTCGGTTGGGGCAGGGTCTCGTTTTTGGCGAGGAACGTTTTCATGCGAAAAGGGGTCAAGAGCTAGGATTGTGCCGGGAGGTGTCAACTGCATTTCCCTGCCGGAAAAACGAACGCCCGGTCTCCGCGGTCCAAACCGCAGAAAACCGGGCGGCGTGAGTTTGTTGCTGCCGTGTGGCGTTAAATCAGAATCCCACCGTCACGCCCGCCGTGAACCAGACGTAGTCATCCGAACCGTCCGCGTTGGTGGACGCATACTGGACACCGATCGCCGCCGTCGCTTTCTCCGACAGCTTGTAGGGCAGATTCACGCCCAAGCCCCAGTAGGCATAGTCGGAGCCCGAGTCCGGTGACACGTTGCCCAACGTCGCCGAGAAATCCAGCGAGGTGCCGGCGGTTGCCATCGGCACGCTGTAGCCGACCGACCCCTGCAGCGTAAAGGCTTTCAGGGTCGTATCATAGTACGCATACACGCCAGGCGAAAAGCCCGACACCGACCCGGTCAGGCCGATGTAGCCTTCAAAGGTGTTGGAGTCGTAAACCGACGTGTCCGCCTCAGGGTAGTAATAGAGCGTGGCCCCGAAATCGAGCTTCACGGTATCGCTCAGCGGCAGCCCATAGCCGGCGTAGAAATCGAACTCGTTGTCGAGGTTGTCCGTGATGGGCTGGTTGGTCCAGATGCCCGCGTAAAAGTTGCCCGACGCGAGTTCGACGGAGGGCTGGATCGATTCCTTGGCGTACTGGACGCCCCGGAAGACGTACTTGCTCGCGTACGGGAAATCGACCGTCACGGAATATGACGGCGCAGCTTCGGCGCCCCGCAATCCGAGTGAGGACGCGAACAGGCAAAGGAGGAGGGTGACTTTTTTCATGGTGTAGGTTTTAGTTTGAGGTCGGCCCAAGGGTTCCCGACTCCCGCCTTTCGACCCGGCACCCGGTGTGAACCGGCGCTGGCGGAAAGTGAGCATCGGACAATCCTTAGACCTGCGCCACCCACTAAGCAGAACACGGGCCACGCCCGGCTTCACCATGAAAAAATATCCTCTTTTCGCCGCCCTTGCGGGTTTCTCCGCGGTAGCCCTCGGGGCTTTCGGCGCCCATGCGCTCAAGCCGACGCTGCTGGCCCGGGGGTCACTCGAAACGTGGAATACGGGCTCTCTCTACCACCTCGTCCATGCCGCCGCGCTGCTCGGCGTCGCGTGGCTGGGTCCCGACGGCTCCAATCCCCGCGGTCCGCTCGCCCGCGCGGCGGAGTGCTGGCTCGCCGGCACGGTCCTCTTCTCCGGCTCCCTCTACGTGCTCGCCCTCGGGGGCCCCCGCTGGCTGGGGCCGGTCACCCCGCTCGGCGGGGTGCTGCTCCTGACGGGGTGGATTCTCGTCGCATTCGCCGGCCGCCGTTCGCCAGCCTGAGGCCGTGGTCCCTCCCCTGCCGCTGCCCGACTCGCTCCGCGACGCCCTCCTCGCCGTCCGGCCCATCGGTCGCCCGCGCCTCGTCGGGGGCTGCGTGCGGGACTGGCTCATGGGCCTCGCGCCCAAGGACTTCGATGTGGAGGTGGGCGGCACCGACTTCCCTTCCCTGCACCAAGCCCTCGCCCCGCTCGGAGCCACCGATGTCGTCGGGCGCAGTTTCGGGGTCATCAAGGTCCGGACGCGCGATGGTCGGGAATACGACTTCAGCCTGCCGCGGCGGGAATCCAAGACGGGCGCTGGCCACCGGGGCTTCGCCATCGCGCCGGATCCGACCTTGAGCGACGCGGATGCCGCCGCCCGGAGGGACTTCACGCTCAACGCCATCGCCTGGGACCCGTTCAGCGAAACGCTCGTCGATCCGCTGAACGGCGTCGCCGATCTCCGCGCCCGCCTTCTGCGGCACGCCAGTCCGGCCTTCGTCGAGGACCCGCTCCGGGTGCTGCGGGGGATGCAGTTCGCCGCCCGCTTCGATCTCACGCTGGCCCCCGAGACCGCCGCGCTGTGCCGCTCCATCGTCGACACCTACGCCGAACTGCCCGTGGAACGGGTCTGGCACGAGTGGGACAAGTGGGCGACGCAGTCCGTGCGCCCATCCCGGGGTCTGGCGGTGCTCGAACAGACCGGATGGCTGCGGCACTTCCCGGAAATCGCCGCCCTCCGCGGCTGCCCGCAGGAGCCGGAGTGGCACCCGGAGGGCGATGTGTTCACGCACACCGGTCTCTGCTGCGACGCGCTCGTGCGACTCAAGCCGTGGCAGGAGTCGGACGCGCCGCGCCGCCGGTTCCTGCTGCTCGCGGTCCTCGCCCACGACTTCGGCAAGCCTTCCACCACCTCCCGCGCGATGAAGCGCGATGTCCTGCGCTGGATCAGCCCGGGGCACGAGGCCGCCGGCGGGCCGCTGGCGGACACGTTCCTCGCCCGGATCGGCGCCCCGCTCGACCTCGTCACGTTTGTCCGCCCACTCGTGGTCGACCACCTGGTCCACCACAGCGGCCACCGCAGCGAGTACGGCGACACCCAGGTGCGCCGCCTCGCCCGGCGACTGGCCCCGGCGACGATCGACGACCTCGCGCTGGTGATGACCGCCGATTCGTTGGGCCGCCCGCCCTTGTCGTCACCGGAAACGATCAATCTGATCGAGAAAATGCGCGCCAAGTCACGCCAGCTCGACCTCGCCGCCAAGGCCCCGCAGCCGCTGCTGAAGGGACGCCATCTGCTCGAGCTGGGGCAGACCGCCGGCCCCCACTTCAAGGCGTTCCTCGACCTCGCCTTCGAGGCGCAGCTGGACGGGATGTTCCGGGACGAAGCCGGCGCCGTCGCGTGGGCCCGCACCGAACTGCGCCGCGCCGCCAGCGCCGCCGCCCGCGCGAGCGCGGCGGTAACCCCGTCGCCGCCTTCATCTCCCTAAACCCCTTCATCTCCGTCGCCATGCCCTCCCAACTTGACCAGCTGAAACAGTTCACCCAGGTCGTCGCCGACACCGGCGACTTCGCCTCGATGCGGCAGTTCGCCCCGAAGGACGCGACGACCAATCCGTCGCTCATCCTCAAGGCCGCCGCGATGCCGGAGTACGGCTACCTCGTCGACCGCGCCCTGAGCGACGCCGGCACCGCCACGCCGGTGGGTCAGGTGATCGACTCGCTCCTCGTCCTCTTCGGCCTCGAAATCCTCCGCATCGTCCCGGGCCGCGTCTCCACCGAGGTCGATGCGCGCCTGTCGTTCGACCGCGATGGCACGGTCGCCAAGGCGCGCGAGATCATCGCCCGCTACACCGCCGCGGGGATCCCGCGCGAGCGCGTGCTGATCAAGATCGCCTCCACTTGGGAAGGCATCCGCGCGGCCGAGGTCCTCGAGCGCGAGGGCATCCGCTGCAACCTGACCCTGCTCTTCTCCCTGCCGCAGGCGGTCGCCTGCGCCGAAGCGGGCGTGCGGCTGATCTCACCGTTCGTCGGCCGAATCCTCGACTGGCACAAGCGCAACGCCGGTCGCGATTTCGCCCCCGCCGAGGACCCCGGCGTGCGTTCGGTCGCGTCGATTTACGCGTACTACAAGCACCACGGCTACGCGACGGAGATCATGGGGGCCTCCTTCCGCAACAAGGGGGAAATCCTCGAACTCGCCGGCTGCGATCTGCTCACGATCGCCCCGCCGCTGCTCGCCGAACTCGCCGCCAGCGAGGAGCCGATCACGCGCAAGCTCTCAGCCGAACACGCTGCGAAGGACGCCCCCGCCCGTCGTTCCTACGACGAAAAGGCGTTCCGCTTCGCGCTGAACGAGGACGCCATGGCGACCGAGAAGACCGCCGAGGGCATCCGGCTTTTCTCGGCCGATATCGTCAAGCTGGAGGCGTTCCTCGACCAACGCCGCCGCCGCTGAGCGCGGCAGCTGAGCGCCGCGGGCGGCGGCGGCATCGTCCGACCGCCATCCGCCGCCTCAGCGGGCCGCCTGCGCCGGGAGCACCGGTTCGAGCGTGAGCTGGCCGCCTTCCACTGCAAACGCCGCCGGGCCGACGGCCAAGTCGCCGTCGGTCAGGATGCGCGCCCGCAGGCCGCCGCGGCCCTTCAACCACGCCTCGGCCCCGGGGCCGACCGCCTGATCCATCCAATAGCAGGGCGTCGATTCCGCCGTGCCGTCAAAGGTGACCCCGCACAGGGAGAAGCGCGCTCCGATCAGCGCCGGCAGATCGAGTCCCTCCACCACCACATTCCGTCGCACCGCCCCGGGGCTCACGCCCGACACGCCAAGCGCAGCGCAAAGTCCATTCCAGATGGAAAAGTCGAAAAAGGTGATCTGTCCGCGGTAGTCTTCCTTGTAGTCGAAGAAGCGGTCGCCCTCGATCCCGCGCCCCGCCCGACACCGGGCGCGCTCCACGGAGAGCGTCGCGTGCGTCCCCGCCGGTCGGCCATGATGGCCAAAGTAGTTATGGCCGGGGGAAATGAAGAGATGACGGACGTGAACCGGCATGGGGGGCGCGCCGAGTCCACGCGGCGACCCGCAGAAACGCAACCCCGCTCCACGCCGCGGCCCAAGGCAGCACCCGGGCCGCCGCCCGCCCACCCAACCAAAGCCGTGCCTCCCCTCCCCCCTCAGCCGCCCGCGGCTGCTTTTTGCTTTCCAGCGCCGGCCCGCGCGGTTCGCTCGTCGTCATGCGCCCCACCCCGTTCCTGCTCCGCTGGTCGAGAGTCCGCGTGCGACTGGCCGTCTTCGTTCTGCTCGGCGGGTGCAGCGTCGGCGTCCTCTCCACCGCCGCAGCCGCGGCCAGCGCACCGGCCAACCCGCGGGTTCCGCGCTCGGTGGTCTTCATCCTCTCGGACGACCATCGCTATGACGCGATGGGGTTTCTGGGACACCCGTTCCTGCAGACGCCTCACCTCGACTCGATCGCCGCCCATGGCGTGCACCTGCGCAATGCGTGCGTCACCACCGCGCTCTGCTCGCCGAGCCGCGCCTCGATCCTCACCGGCCTGACGTCGCACCGCCACCGCGTCGTCGACAACTACAACGCGATCGCGCCGGGAATCCGGTTCTTCCCGGAGGACCTGCAGCAGGCCGGCTACCGCACCGCGTTCATCGGCAAGTGGCACATGGGCGGCGAGTCCGACGCGCCCCGCCCGGGCTTCGATCATTGGGTGAGTTTCCGCGGCCAAGGTTCGTACCTCCCCGAACAGAACGGACTCAACGTGAACGGCCAGCGCGTACCGCAACGGGGCTACATCACCGACGAACTCACCGACTACGCGATCGATTGGCTGAAGACTCAGCGTCCCAAGGAACAGCCCTTCTTCCTCTACCTGTCGCACAAGGCAGTGCACGCCAACTTCACCCCCGCCGAGCGCCACCGCGGCCGCTACGCCAACGTTCCGGTGCCGCGTCCCGGCAACGCCCATGAAACGCCCGCCGAACTCGCCGCCAAACCGCGCTGGGTCCGCGACCAGCGCAACAGCTGGCACGGCGCTGACTTTCCCTACCACAGCGACCTCGATATCGCGGAGTACTATCGCAGCTACTGCGAGACCCTCCTCGCCGTCGACGACAGCGTCGGCCGCGTCCTCGCCCAGCTGAAGGAACTCGGCTGCCTCGAGGACACGCTCGTGATCTACATGGGCGACAACGGATTCATGTTCGGCGAGCACGGGCTGATCGACAAGCGAGTGGCCTACGAGGAATCCATCCGCGTGCCACTCCTCATGCAGTGTCCCGCCCTGTTCCCCAAGGGTCGCACCGTCGACGCGGTGGTGGCGAACATCGACATCGCGCCCACGATCCTCGAGGCCGTCGGCCTGACCCCGCGGCCCGGGTTGGATGGACGCAGCTTCCTCGGCCTCGCCCAAGGCAAGTCCGTCCCGTGGCGCGAGGACTTCCTCTACGTCTATTATTGGGAACGCAATTATCCCCAGACCCCGACGACCTTCGCGCTGCGGACGGATCGCTACAAGTACATCACCTACTACGGACTCTGGGACATCGATGAATTGTATGATCTCCGGGAGGACCCATCGGAGCGCCGCAACCTGATCCAAAGCCCCGAGCACCGCGCGATCGCCCGCGATCTGGAGCAGCGGCTCTACCGCCGCCTCGCCGCGGAGGGCGGCATGCAGATCCCGCTGAACGCCCCCAAGGGCACGATCTACAACAAACGCCTCGCCCCGCGCGACGGCGCCGACGCCGCCGACTTCCCGCCCGCCCTCGTCGTCCCCGCCCCGCTCAACCGCGGCGCCCAGTAACGGGGCTCCCCGGGTGAAATCCCAGCGCCTCCGAGTCGGTAGTCCGGGGCCGACTTCGTTCAGCAACTGGCTCTCGCGGAGGAGCACGATGGAGCCGAGGGTCAATTCGACTGGGGGCACGTGGTCGGCTGATGACCCCCTACCCGGGGAACGGCTCGGACGTTGACCCGGGGACGGCGATGGATTTCTTCCCAGGTAGCCAGGCGCGTCCCCATAGCTCAAGTGGATAGAGCAGTCGTTTCCTAAACGACTGATCCGTGTTCGAGTCACGGTGGGGGCACCAGCCGCCGCTGCGACCGTAGCTGGCGAGGCAGGGTGCGACGCTCGGATTGCCTCGTTCCGTCGCTTGCTCCCGCGCTGCGCCACGCCGAGGCGATGTTCACCGGCAAAGCGGTGAATGGCGGAAAACAACTCGCCCGTCAGTTCGTCGTAGAGGGAATCGGGCTGGTAGCGGTATTGGGGATCGGCTGCACGCTTCGCCTGCTCTTCCTTGGCTATGGCTGCCTTGTCTGCAGCGACGGCGTGAAAGCGAACCTTCGGCCCCCTGGAACAAACCCCGGCTGACCGTGCCCAGCGCCTCCGTGATCTCCAGCCTCGCATCTGACCGGCGCCTCACGCACGCTTGAGCGGCGTCACGGAGAACTCCTTGGGCCGCCACGCCGCTCACGTGATTCCGCCCGCTATCCCCATGACGACAAAGTCCGTGCTTGGTCCGACTCCATCGCTCCGCGCCGTCATGACCCACGTAACTTCGACTCCACGGTGCCCTCGCGCCTCGTCTCTCGGCGGCCTCATCCGGATCGCCGGTCAACTTGCGGCCGGACTCCGCTTGGGCAGCTTCGTCTCAGAGACCCGCGTTCACACCGTCCGCATGGTGTTGGCCCTCGCCCTTGCCCTGACCGTGACCGCCGGCGCGAACGCCGCGCCCGCTCCGGCCGGAGGGTGGCGCGCCGGGGTCGCGCGCGAGAAGATCACGCCGCCAGCCGGGGTGTGGATGACCGGGTACGGGTCGCGCGACCGTCCGGCCGAGGGCACCGGACAGGACCTGTGGGCGAAGGTGCTCGCCGTCTCCGACCCGTCCGGCCAACGCGCGGTGCTCATTACGCTCGATCTCTGCGGCATCCCGCGGGAACTGTCCGACGCGGTGGCGAAGGCCGTCGGCGACTCGCACGGTCTGCCGCGGAGCGCCGTGATGGTGAACGTCTCGCACACGCACTGTTCGCCGTTCCTCCGCGGCTACCTGAACGGTCTTCGCGTGCTGCCGCCGGAGGGCGTCGCGCGCTCAGACGACTACGCGGTCACGCTGCGCGCCGCGATCACACGCGCGGCCCACGCCGCGCTGGATGCGCTGCAGCCCGCCACGCTCGCCTGGGGCGAGGACGAGGCGCACTTCGGCTTCAATCGCCGCGAGAATCCCGAGAAGGACGTCGCGACGCTGCGCGCGGCCGGCCAACTGAAGGGTCCGGTCGACCCGCGCGTGCCGGTGCTCGCCGTGCGCTCGGCCTCCGGCGAGCTCGCCGCGTTGCTCGTCTCCTACGCCTGCCACAACACGACGTTGTCTTACTTCCAGTGGCACGGTGACTACGCGGGCTCGGCACAGCTTGAGCTCGAGCGACTTCATCCGGGCGCGACGGTGCTCTTTGCCAGCGGATGCGGCGGCGACATCAACCCCGGACCGCGCCGGCAGGTCGCGCTGGCGGAGCAGTACGGTCGCGACCTCGCCGACGCCGCCGAACGCGCGCTGGCGCGTCCGCTGCAGCGCATCGAAGGGCATCTCGGCACCGCCTTCGCCGACCTGCCCCTGCGCTTCGCACGCATCCCGACCGCGGCGGAATTGGAGGCCGCCCGCACCAGCGGCGAACCTGCCCGCGTCGCCTGGGCCGCCGCCGCGGGCAGCGAGTTGGCGGCAAAGGGGGAAGCGATCCTCGACTACGCTTATCCCATCCAGGCATGGCGTCTCGGCGACCTCGCCTGGCTGGCCCTCGGCGGCGAGGTGGTGGTCGACTACGCGCTGCGCGTCCGGGCCGAGGAGGGCCGCAAGCTCTGGGTGTTCGGCTACTCCAACGACGTCATGGCTTACATCCCCAGCGAGCGCGTGCTCCGCGAAGGCCGCTACGAAGGTGACACCTCGATGCTGCCCTACGGTCGCCCGTCGCCGTGGACCCCGGGCATCGAGGAGAAGATCGTCCACGCCGCGCGCACGACGCTGCGGGCGGCGGAGCGGGCGGCGGCGGCGGCGCGCTGAAGCGATCGCGGCCACGAGCGCCGAAGCACCGGCGCCGACCGCGGCGGAACCGGAAGCCGCCCCCCAGCGGCGAGTCCGCCCGCGGCGCCGGTGCCGCTCGCGTCGCCCGGGTCGCCGGGGCCGCCGGGGCCGCCACCGCGTCGTCGCCGCCGTGCGCCCGACAACGACGACCGGCGTGGCGTGGCGTGGCAGGCGACGCCTTGCCGCACGCTTGCGCGCGGGGGCGCGGTCCCTAGCGTCACGCCCAACGCGCCACCCGGCGCGGTCAATGGCCGAGTCCTCCCCACGTCCCCCGCTCCTGCTGCTGACGCATGAATTTCCGCCGCGGCGCGGGGGCATCGCGACCTACGCCGAGGAAATGGCCCGCGCCGCCGTGGCGCTCGGCTTTGCCGTGGAGGTCTGGGCCCCCGCCGCCGGGCATCCCGGCCGTCGAGGCGCCGGGACCGGCGATCCCGTGACCGCCAACGGGGCCGGACCCCGCCTCGCCGCGACCGCGCGTCCGGCGGCCCGTCCGCCTGATTCCGTCGGTAACGCCTCGCCACGGGGCACGGCCGCCGCCGGCCACGGTGTCGTTCCCGCCGTCCCGCAAGGCCACGCGGGCTCGGGCGCCAGCACCGGCGACGCGTCGCTGCCTTACGCCGTGCGCCGCCTTCCGATCCGCGGGACGCACGGGCCGCGCTGCGTCCTGCGCACCGCGCGCGAACTCATCCGCGACTGTGCGCGGCTCCGCGAGGCCACGGTCCTGCTCGCCGAGCCCGGTCCCATGCTCGCGTGGATGGTCGCGGGGCTACTCGTGGATCTCCGGCCGCGCGAACTCCTCCTCGCGTTCCATGGCTCCGAACTTCTCCGCTGGCACGATGCCCCGCTGGTTCGTCGCGGGCTGCGCTCGCTGCTCCAACGCGCCACCCGCGTGGCGACCCTCACCGCGTACACCGAGGGTCTCCTGCGGACCCATTTTCCGGAAGGCGCGGCGAAGGTCTGCCGCACGCCGGGCGCGCCACGGTCAGGCCGCTCCCTCACCCCCGCCGCTGCGCCTGCGACCGACCGCCGCGCCGACACCGGAGAACGCCGGTTGGTCGTGCTCACCGTGGGACGGCTGCATCCGCGCAAGGGTCACGAACCCACCCTCGCCGCGCTGCAACGCCTTGCACCCGCGCTCCGGGCCCGCGTCGAGTACTGGATCGCCGGCGGCCAGAGCAAGGGCGGCTGCGAGGAGGCGCTGCGCGCGCGGGCCGACGCCGGGGACATTCCGGTGCGCTTCCTCGGCGAGGTCGCCGACGAGGAACTGGATCATCTCTACGCGCAGGCGGATGTGTTCGCGCTGACCAGCGTGGAGTACGGACGCAGCGTGGAGGGTTTCGGCCTCGTCTACCTGGAGGCGGCCGCGCACGGGCTGCCGGCGATCGCACACCGCGTCGGTGGCGTCGCCGAGGCCGTGATCGACGGCGAAACCGGCCTGTGCGTGTCGCCGGACGATCCGGATGCCCTGACCGCCGCCTTTGCGCGCCTGCTCGGGGACGCGGACCTGCGGCGCCGGATGGGCGAGGCGGCGCGGGCGCGCGCCCGCCTCGCGAACTGGACGGACTCCGCCCGCGCCTTCTTGCTGCCCGCTGCACCGGCTTCCCTTTCCCGATGATTCAATCCCGCACCCAGGTCACTGTCCGCTACGCCGAAACCGACATGATGGGCGTCGTGTACCACGGCAACTACCTCCCGTGGTTCGAGATTGGCCGCACCACGCTGCTCCGCGAGCAGGGCCTGCCCTATCGCCAGCTGGAGGAAGATGGCTTCCGCCTGCCCGTACTGGAGGTGGCGGTGAAGTACCTGCGCCCGGCCGTGTACGACGACACGGTGACGATCGTCACCACGCTGCGCGAGCGGCCGCTGCTCCGCATCCGCCTCGAGTACGAAGTGTATCGCGGCGAGGAACTGCTCGCGACCGGCAGCACGGTGCACGCCTTCATCGACCGCAGCGGCCGCCCGGTGCGACCGCCGGCGGCATTCAGCGAAACGATGGCCGGGCTCTTCCCGCCGACCCCCTCCGCCGGCTAACCGGCACCCGCCGGCTGCTCGTCCGCCGCGGATTCGTACTCGGCCAGCACCAGCGGATCCGTCTCGGCCGCGCGGGCCGACGCCAGCGCGTCACCGCCGCCAAGCTGGAAGATCGCCCACACCGCATGCGCGCGGACCACCGGCAGCGCGTGCTGTGCGAGGGCGTGCAGCGCCGGCAAGTGGGCGCAATCCCCGGAATTGCCCGCAACGATGCAGGCATTGCGGAGCAGGCCGGAAAGCTTCAGCCGCTTCACCGCCGTCCCCCGGAACACCGCCGCGAATCGCTCCGGCGTCAGCGCGAGCAACTCCGCAGGCGTGAGCTCGCGCAGATCGTGACTCACGCTGAGCAGCATCCGCCGCCCCTCCTGCGCGAAGCGGTTCCACGGGCACACCTCCAGGCAGGTGTCACAGCCGTACACGCGATCGCCAATCCCGCGGCGCAGCGCCCGCGGGATGATGCCCTTGTTCTCGATCGTGTGGTACGAGATGCAGCGGCGGGAATCGACGACCCCCGGAGCCGGAAACGCCTGGGTCGGGCACGCCTCGAGGCAGCGCGTGCACTTGCCGCAAAGGAGTCCGGCGTGGGCGCCCGACTGCGCGGGATTAGCGGGAGGCGGCCGACGCCGGATCGGCGGGTCCGCGGGAAGTGCGAGGCGCGTCAGGATCGAGGCGAGGAAAAGCCAGTTGCCGTGCGTGCGCGAAATTAGCATCGCGTTCTTCCCGGTGAAGCCGAGCCCGCTCCGCGCCGCCCAGCCCCGCTCGAGCACCGGACCCGTGTCGACGTAGTAACGATAGTCGCCGCCTCCGAGGTTCGCGAGACGCTCCAGCAAGCGCCCCGCCTCCACCAGACCGGCGCGGATCGTGTCGTGGTAGTCGGCGTGCAACGCGTACCGCGCCCAGCGCGGGCGGGCGGGAGACGGCAACGCGGCTGCGCCCACGCCCACGCTCGCCGACGCCGGCGCGTCGGGCATCCAGTAGTTCACGCCGAGCAGGATGATCGAACGGGCGCCCGGCAGGACCTGCGTCGGATCGGCGCGCTTCTCGCGGGTGCGCTCCATCCAGGCCATGTCGGCGTGGTGCCCGGCGTCGAGCCAGGCTCCGAGACTCGCGCCGACCTCGGGATCCGGCAGGGCGGCGAACCGCACCTCATCGAACCCGAGTTCGCGCAGCCCCGCGCGCACCTGTTCGTGGAGCGGCGCGGGCATGGGCTCAGGCGCGGCGCGGGGCATCCGCGGGTCGATGCTGGCGGAGCCACTCGGCCGCGTCGCGCTGGTAGGAACGCATCACGTGGTTGACGATGTCGCCCAGCGGGCGGGCGTCGGTCAGGATCATCGTGCCGGCGCTCCGGTAAAGCGGCTCGCGGGCGGCGTAGAGCGTGCGCAGCCGCGTTTCGAGGTCCTCGACGTTGAGAAGCGGGCGGTGCTTCTGGCCCTGCGTGCGGCGCAGGATCGTCTCCAGCGAAGCGTGCAGGCAGATGACCACGCCCTTGCGGCGCAGCAGGCCGAGCATGCCCTCGGGCACGATCAGCCCGCCGCCGCAGGCGATGATGTGGCCGGACTCCGGGTGGCCGGACTCAATGAACGTGCGTTCCATCCGCCGGAACGCGGCCTCCCCCTGCTCGGCGAAGATGGTCGTGACCGGCTGCCCGGCGGTGCGCTCGATCTCGTGGTCGCTGTCGATGACCCCCATGCGCAGCCGCTGGCCCAGCGCCCGGCTGATGGTCGTCTTGCCGGTGCCCATGAAGCCGACGAGGTAGAGATTGGGAACGAAGGCGGACATCGAGAGCAGCCCCCATCGATGGCGCGCGCGACCGCCCCTGCCAACGCCGAAAAATCCGCCTGCCGGGCTGGCCCCTCCAGGCCACGGACGCCGGTGACGATGCGCCCGCGACCGGCAAGAGCGTGGCGCGGACCACCCGCCGCAAAGAAAGGCTCGTCTGGCCGCGCCCGGCGGGTGAATCTCCGCGCCACCCCTGCCGTGATGCCGCGCCGTTACTCCCTCGCCGGCCTCGCCAGCCTCGTGCTTGGGCTGGTTCTGCTCGCGGGCTGCGGCCGGGCCGGGGGCGCGAGGGTCATCAAGCTCGCCCACGCGCTCGACCCGTCGCATCCGGTGCACCTTGGCATGGAGCGTTTCGCGACGCGGCTCGCCGAGAAATCGGGCGGACGGATCCGCGTCGACCTTTACCCCAGCGGCCAGCTTGGCACCGAGCGTGAATGCATCGAACTGCTGCAACTGGGCGGGCTGGGCATGGCCAAGGCCTCGTCGTCCGCGCTGGAGGGCTTCGCCGAGGCGTACCGGGTCTTCGGCCTGCCCTTCCTCTTCCGCAACGAGGCGCACCGCTGGGCGGCGCTCGAGGGCGACGTCGGACGCGGGATCCTGCGGGCGGCGGAGGACAAGTTCCTCCGCGGGCTCTGCTACTACGATGCCGGGACGCGCAACTTCTACACGACGGCCCGGCGGGTGGAGCGGCCGGAGGACCTCGCTGGGCTGAAGATCCGCACCCAGGAAAGTCCGATGGCGATCCGGATGGTCCGGGCCCTCGGCGCCTCGGCCACGCCCATCGCGTTCGGCGAACTCTACACCGCGCTGCAGCAGGGCGTCGTGGACGGCGCCGAGAACAACCCTCCCAGCTTCCACCTCTCCCGCCACTACGAACTCAGCCGCTACTACGTGCTGAGCGAGCACTCCGCCGTGCCCGACGTGCTGCTCATCAGCACCCACCTCTGGCGCCAGCTCTCGGCGGAGGAGCAGCGCTGGGTGCAGGAGGCCGCCGACGAATCACAGGCGCTCCAGCGGCGGCTCTGGCACGAGGCCTCCGCCCGCTCACTCGACGCCGTGCGCGCCGCCGGGGTGGAGGTCATTGTGCCGGACCAAGCCGCCTTTCAGGCCCGGGTGGCGCCGCTGCACGATGAGATCGCGCGGGAAATGCCGGCTGTCGGGGCTCTGGCGCGCCGGATCCGGGAGGTGACGCCATGACCGCCCTGCGCCACGCCCTCGAACGCCTGCTCGCTGCGGCGATCGCCATCCTGATGACCGCGATGGTGCTCAATGTGCTCTGGCAGGTCTTCTCCCGGTTCGTGCTCCGGACACCCAGCTCCCACACCGAGGAACTCGCCCGCTACCTCATGATCTGGCTCGGTTTGCTCGGCGGCGCCTACGGCGTCGGCACCAAGTCGCACCTCGCCGTCGACTTCCTCACCGCCGGCCTCCAGGGCGCGGCGCGCCGGTGGATGCACGCGGTGGTGGAGATCGCGGTCCTCGTCTTTGCCGCCGCCGTGATGGTGGGCGGCGGCGTGCGCCTCATGTGGGTGACCTTCACGCTCGGGCAGACCTCCGCGGCGCTGGGGCTGAAGCTCGGCTACGTGTACGCCGCCGTGCCCCTTGCGGGCGTCTGCATCGTCGTCTTCTGCCTCGCCTCGCTCGCGGCCCTGCGACGGGGGAGCGCCGAGGACGCGCATCCGTCGGGAGGGCTGAACTGACATGAGCGAAGCCGTCGTCCTGCTCCTCGTCTTCGTGCTCCTGCTCGCCGCCGGCGTGCCGATCGCGTTCACCCTCGGCCTCTCCGCCCTTGCCGCCCTCGCGGTCAGCCTTGATCCGGGCGCCGCCTCGACCGTGCTGGCGCAGCGGTTGGCGACGGGGCTCGACAGTTTCGCGCTGCTCGCGATCCCGTTCTTCATCCTCTCGGGCAACCTGATGAACCGCGGCGGCATCGCGGCCCGCCTCGTGGACCTGGCCAAGGTGGTGGTCGGCCGCCTGCCGGGCGGGCTCGCCTACGTGAACGTGCTCGCGAACATGCTCTTCGGCGCCGTCTCCGGTTCGGCGGCGGCCTCCGCCGCAGCCAACGGCGGCTTCATGGCCCCGCTGATGAAGCGCGAAGGGTATGACCGGGACTTTGGCGCGGCGGTGAACATCTCCTCCGCCGTCACCGGCCTGCTCATCCCGCCCAGCAACGTGATGGTCGTGTACTCGCTCGCAAGCGGCGGCGTCTCGATCGCCGCGCTCTTCGTCGCGGGCTACGTGCCGGGCCTGCTCCTCGGGCTGGTGCTGATGGGGGTCGGCGGCGGGATCGCGCGGCGGCGGGGCTACCCCGTGGGCGAGCGCATCGGCGCGGCGCAGGCGTGGCGCATCCTGCGCGCCGCCCTCCCCTGCCTCGCCCTCGTCTTCGTCATCATGGGCGGCATCATCCTCGGCTGGTTCACGCCCACCGAGGCCAGCGCGATCGCCGTGCTCTACACGTTCGTCCTCGCCGTCCTCGTGTACCGCGAGGTCAAGTGGAGCGACCTGCCCCGGATCGTGACCGACTCAGCCGCAACCACCGCGGTCGTCCTGCTCCTCATCGGCGCATCCATGGGCCTCTCTTGGGTGATGTCCTCGGCCAACCTGCCGCAGGGGGTGACCTCCCTGCTCCTCGGCCTGACGGAGGACAAGCTCCTGCTGCTCCTGCTCATCAACGTGCTGCTCCTGCTCGTGGGCACCTTCATGGACATGACACCGGCGGTGCTCATCTTCACACCGATTCTCCTGCCGGTCGTGCAGAAGTTCGGGATGGATCCGATCCACTTCGGGCTGATGATGATCTTCAACCTCTGCATCGGCCTCTGCACCCCACCGGTCGGCAGCGTGCTCTTCGTCGGCTGCAGCGTCGCCCGCACGACCCTGCGCCACGTCCTCCGGCCGCTCCTCCCGTTCTTCGCCGCGATGGTGATCGTGCTCCTGCTCGTCACCTACGTCCCGGCCATCTCCCTCTGGCTCCCGTCCCTCCTCGGGCTGAAGTGAACGGTACCCTCCCGGCGCAGCCGCAGGAGGACAAACACGCCGGCACCGGGTTCCGATCCACGGCAACCGCACAGAGACTCGGCGGATGGCCTTTTCGACACATATCATGCTCTTCGTTAACGGTTTAAGTAACCCGTGAGCCTCCTCCTCCTGGTCGCGAGCGCTGCCGGTCTGCTTTCCTCTCGACTTCCCGGTCGCCGTAAACGAGTGGCGAAGACCCATGTACGGACTTGTGAACCGCGCAGTGCAGGAATTGGTCACCCGAAACCACGGAGAGGAGGTCTGGCAGCGCATTCGACAACGGGCCAAGGTCGATACGCTGTCATTCCTGAGACTCACGCAGTATCCCGACGAAGTGACGTATGCGCTGGTGGGTGCCGCTTCGGAGGAACTGGGAGCACCGGCGAGCGATCTCCTGCGGGAGTTCGGCCGTTCCTGGATCGGCTTTGCGATGCGGGAGGGTTATCGGGAGTTGTTCCGCATCTCCGGGAAGGACCTGCGCAGCTTCCTCGCCAACTTGGACAACCTCCACGCGCGACTCGGCATGACGTTCGTCGGCATGGACGCACCGAGCTTCGTGGTGACCGACCGTGGGCCGGACGAAATGCTGGTTCATTACTACAGTTCCCGGCCGGGTCTCACGCCGTTCGTACAGGGCCTGCTGGAGGGCCTCGGTCCGGTGTTTGCGTGCGAGGTGCAGGCGACCGTTGAGTCGACCCGCGCCGACGGTCAGGACCACGACACCTTCCTCGTACGCTGCACTCCGGTTAAGGAAGCGACCGACTCCCATGCCGGGCCTGCAACCCGAGGCACGCCTGCCGGCACCGGACGTGCACGCGCTGCTGCAGGCGGCGTTTCCCTTTCACCTGGTCTTCGATCAGCACCTGCGGCTGATGGACGTGGGGCGAAGCGTCCCGACAATCTGCCCGGCGGCCGTGGAGGGAGCGGGGCTGCTCGACATCACGCGCCTGCTGCGCCCCAAAGGGGTCGTCGACGCCGCCGGCGTCATGGACCGGCACGATCAACTCTTCGTCCTGCAGGTGCCCCAGAACGGCGTCCAGCTCCGCGGACAGGTGATCGCACTCGCCTCGGGCGGCGCAGCCCCGGCCAGGTTCGTCTTCATCGGCTCACCTTGGGTCACCAAGCTGGAGACGATCGCGAACCTCGGCCTGACCCTGACCGATTTCGCGGTCCACGACCCGATCGCGGAGTTCGCGCTGTTGCTGCAGACGCGCGACATGGCGCTCGACGATGCGCGGAGGCTGACAAAGCAGTTGGAGGAGGAGCGCGCAGAGCTCCACGAACTCGCCACGCTGCAACGTCTTCAGATCGAGGTCTCGCAGGCCCTCGCGGGCGCCGAGGGCGAGGACGCCGCGGTTTCGGCGCTGCTCCGCGAGGTGTGCCGCGTGTTTCGCTACGACCATGCCGAACTCTGGTTGGTCGATGGCGAGGGAGCGACGGTCCGGACCCACCACCACCGGGTGGGCGACGACCCGGCGATCGCGTCCCACCCCGCAGGATCATCCGCATCATGGCCCGAAGCGGACGGGTCGAGCATCGCGCGCGTCGTGGCGAGCGGCCTGCCGTACGCGACGTCCGCCGGCGGGCACCCTACGACGGTGGTTTCGGCCGGTTCGGGCTTGGCCTCCGAGCTGACGGTGCCCGTTCGCAGTTCCAACCGCACGCTCGGAGCCCTGCGGCTCCTCTCGTCCGGCAATGGCGGGCAGTCGCGGCGCCTCATCGACGGGATCACCCAGATCGGTGAACGCCTCGGCTGGTATCTGGAGCGCTGCCGGAGTCTCGAGTCGGTGCGGCGCGCCAAAGAGGCCGAACGCGCCAACGAGGCCAAGAGCGCATTCCTCGCGACGATGAGTCACGAGATCCGCACGCCCCTGAACGCGGTGATCGGGGTCTGCGGACTCCTGCTCGAGACCGGACTCGCGTCCGAGCAGCGCAGGCTCGTCGAGATCATGCACAACAGCGGTGATGCGCTGCTGGAAATCATCAACGACACCCTCGATCTCGCGAAGATCGAGGCGGGGCGCGTGGAGTTGCACCGGCGCGCCGTCGATCCACGCGCGCTCGTCGAGGAGGCCTTGGAAGTCGTGGCATTCCGGGCCGCCGAGAAGGGTCTCCGCATCGCCGGCATCGTCAGCGACGACGTGCCCGGACTCGTCGTTCTCGATCCGCTGCGGGTCCGTCAGATCCTGGTCAACCTGCTCGGCAACGGCGTCAAGTTTACGGAGCGGGGCGAGGTCGTGCTTGAGGTCCGGGTTCCGGGAGAGGGGCGCCTCGAATTCCGGGTGCGCGACACCGGGATCGGCATTCCCCGCAACTGGCGCGACCGGCTGTTCCAGCCGTTCTCGCAGGTCGACACGTCCAACACCCGCCGCTTCGGAGGCACGGGGCTCGGTCTTGCGATCACCGGCCAACTGGTGCGGCTGTGCGGTGGATCAATCGGCGTCGAGTCGGAGGAGAACGAGGGCTCGACCTTCACGTTCGACATCGAGGCGCCGCCTGCCGACGCCGCGCGAAGCGAAGCCGCTGATCCCCTGCGAGGCTGCACCGCGCTGGTGGTGGATCGCCACCCCGGCTCCGCCGAGGCGCTCGTGCTCTGCCTCCAGCGCCTCGGGATCAAGGGTCAGCGCGCTGAAGACCTCGCCGCAGCACGCTCCCGCGTGGCCGCCGGGCCGGTCGACTTCGTATTAGTCGAGGGGAGCCTCCTCATTGCTGACGAAGCCGGCTGGCGGGATGTGCGGCGGGCCGGCGGTGGTGCCCTCGTGGCGCTGCAGGCTCTCGGCGCGCCACCGGTTCCCGTCGGCGCGGCGGCAACGCTGACCCTGCCCGTGCGCGAGGGAGCGCTGGGCACGGTCCTGCGTGAGCTGCGCCTGACCGAGCCGCAACCGGCCCCAACGGTCGCGCCCGCGCAAGCCCTCCCTCCCTTGCCGCCGCTGCGCGTGCTGCTCGTCGGCGACAATGCCATCAATCGCACCGTCGCCCTCCAGATGCTGCGGAGACTGGGTCTCGATCCGGCAACCGCCGCCGACGGTCAGCAAGCGATCAACGCCACCCTGCGCGACACCTATGACATCGTGCTGATGGACGTCCAGATGCCTGGCATCGACGGCCTTGAAACGACCCGGCGGATCCGCTGCTCCGGCCTCAGTCGCCAGCCACGGATCGTTGCGATGACCGCCAACGCCATCGAGGGCGATCGAGAGGCGTGCCTCGACGCCGGCATGGACGACTACCTCGCCAAGCCGGTGCGACTCGACGCCCTCGCCGCCGCGCTGCGTCGGCAGGTCGCCGCACTCTGACCCCTTGGGGCGCCGCGCCTGCAGGCACGGCGCCCCTCGCTCCGCTGCGGTGGCTTGGATCCGCCCGCCGCGCCACCGTTGCGCGTGGCTCCCACGGCTCGCGGACCTAGAGTTTCCGGATGCCGTCCTCCCGTCACCCGCTGCCCGACCTCGTCCGCGCCTTCGCGCTCTTCGGCATCGCGGTGGTGAACGTCGACTACTTCGCCCACGCGACCGCCGGTGGGGTGATCACTGCGGGCTGGAACACCCCGGCCGACCGACTCGTGTGGTGGATCGTCGCGTCCATCTTCCTGCTCAAGTCCTATTCCCTCTTCGCCCTCATGTTCGGGTTCGGCTTCGAGCAGCAGCGGAACGCCGCCGCGGCCGAGGGTGTGGGATTGGCGGGGCGCTACGGACGCCGCATGACCGGACTGCTGGTGCTCGGCCTGCTCAATGTCTCATGCCTGTTCGTCGGCGATATCCTCGTGGTGTATGCGCTCATCGGCTCGCTGCTGCTCCTCTTCCGCCACGTCAGTCTCAAGGCGTTGCGACGCTGGGCGATCGGTCTCTACGCGCTGCAGATCCTGGCCATGCTGGTGCTCGCACTCGCCACCGCACTGCTCGAGCTCCCGGACCTGCAGACAGCACGGCAGGAAATCCTCATCGAATCGATCGAGGACACGGCGAAACGCGTCGCAGGCGTCGCCGCCACCAGTCCCTTCACCGTCGCCACCGCCCGCGTCGACGCGTGGGCCAGCGATTTCGTATGGGTGGTTTCGGTGCAGGGGCTCGGGGCCCTCGCGTTCATGCTCTACGGCATGGTCCTCGCCCGCCGCGGCGAACTGCTCGATCCGGGCTCCCCGCGCTGGTCGCGCGCCCGCCGCGTCGACCTTCCCATCGGCCTCGTGCTCGCGGCGGCGGGCGGATGGTGCATGGTCCAAAGCCGCCACGACCTCGATCTGGCATTCATGGCCGGGTTCACGCTCACCATCATCGGCAGTCCGTTCACGACGCTGGGTTACCTTGGCCTGCTCGCAGCGTGGGCGCAGCGCCCGGAGTCGCCGCTGCGCGCGTTCCTTGGGCGAGCGGGAGGGGGCTCGCTCACCGCCTACCTGCTGCAGGGTTTGCTCCTGTCGCTGGTCTTCTCCGGCTACGGCCTCGGCTTGGTCGGCCAGCTCGGTGCCGCGACGTACATCCCGATCGGCGCCGCAGTCGCCATCGCTTCCCTGCTGATCGTCAGCGCGTGGCGGGCACGGCATCCTTTGGGTCCGGTCGAGGCTCTGCTGCGCCGCTGGGTCTACCTCGGGCAGCGGCGCGGAACCCCGGATCCGGCCGCATGACCGGGGCTTGGCGGGGAAGACGCTCCGCCGAGAATCTTCCGGGAGGCCCAGCGCCTCTCCGTCCACCGTCCGTGCCGGGGGCGGCACGGGTCTTGACGCCCTCGCCGCCGCGCTGCGTCGGCAGGTCGCCGCACTCTGACCCCTTGGTGCGCCGCGCCTGCAGGCACGGCGCCCCTCGGTGGATTGACGGCGGCCTCACCTTTGTCTAGGCCTCGGCATCGTGGACTACGACGCGATCACCGTCGGGGCCGGGCATAACGGGCTGGTGAACGCTTTCTACCTCGCGCGGGCGGGCCTGCGGACGCTGGTGCTGGAGTCGAGGGATCGCGTCGGCGGTTCGTGCGTCACCGAGGAACTGATCCCCGGATACCACTTCTCCACCTGCGCGAATGTCGTCTGGGCCCTGCGGCCGCGGATCATCTCCGACATGGGGCTGTACGAGCGCGGGCTCGTGGTCGATTCGCGCCAGTTCCTGCGCTTGCTCCCCGACGGCCGCTCGCTGTTCACCGACCGACTCGCCAACGCGGGCCCCGGCGAGGAACTGGCGGCGGTGCAGCGCGAAATCGCGCGCTTCTCGAGTGCCGATGCCGCCGCGTTTCCCGAATGGGTGCGCTTCCTCGGCCGCCTCACTCGCGTGCTCGGGCCGTGGCTCCTCCAACCCGCGCCCAGCCTCCACGACATCTACGCGCGCTGCGAGGACGCCGAGGACCGGCGCGCGCTCGATCTCGTCCTCACCCATTCCATCGCCCGGATCGCCGACCGTTTCTTTGAGTCCGACACCCTGCGCGATGTCGGCGTCGCGGCCGACATCGGCGACGTCCACGACGTCGGCACCGGTTTGCTCTTCGCCCTGACGACGGCGATGGGCGGCTACAGCGAGAACGGACTGCCAGTCCCCAACGGCTTCATTCGCGGCGGCATGGGACGGCTGACCGAGCTGATGGCCGACGCCGCCCGTGATCAGGGGGCCACGATCCGCACGAACGCATCGGTCGCCCGGATCGTGGTCGAGGGCGGGCGCGCCACGGGCGTCGAACTGGCCACGGGCGAGCAGATCACCGCCGGTCGGGTGATCTCCAACGCCGATCCGAAACGGACGCTCCTCGGTCTGGTGGGACCGGTGGCGCTGGAGGAGCGCCTGCGCGCCCGACTCCAGCGGGTCCAGACCCACGCCGCCGCTGGCTTGAAGCTCCATTGCGCCCTGAGCGAACCTCCGGCGTACCGGATGGACCGGCCCCTCACGGACCGCCAGCAGCGGGAGGCGACCTTGATCCTCGCCCCGGATCGCGCCTACCGTGAAGCGGCCTGGCGCGCCGCGGCGCAGGGAGAACTCCCCGAGCGGCCGATCATCGCGGCCTTCATCCCCAGCGTCTACGATCCGTCGCTCGCGCCGCCGGGCCGCTACACGTGGTCAGCATACGTCGTCTGGGCGCCGGTGACGCCGCGCCGGGGCACGTGGGCCGAGCGCGGCCCCGAGATGGCCGAGCGCATCATCGAGACCGTGACCCACTATGCGCCCAACTTCCGGCGCGCCCTGCTCGATCATCGGCTGATCACGCCGGACTACCTTCAGCAGCACCTGGGGCTCACGGACGGAAACATCCACCACGTCGACGCCATTCCCTCGCAGCTCTTCCGGCATCGCCCCCTCGAGGAACTCTCCGACTACGGCACCCCGATCGGCGGACTCTACCTGTGCGGCGCGGGAACCCACCCGTGGGGCGAAGTCAGCGGCGCCCCCGGCTACAACGCCGCGCAGCGGATCCTCCGGGACCTCCCGTGAACGTTCCGTCGGCGCATCGGGCGGGGACCTCCGCCCAGAGTTCTTCCCGGAAGCGCAGCGCGCAATCCTTCCCCGTCCGTGCCGAGGGCGGCACGGGGCGTGCCCCACTCGCCCGGGCGCGAGGGCTTCAACTAGGCGGGCGCGTCCGGACCGCTCCCTACATCCCCCAGCCGGGACGATAGGTCCGCGCGAGCAGGGCGTTGGCGTGCGGCGCGTTCGTGACGCGAAGATTGGCCGCGTCCCAGTCCAAGCGGGTTCCCGCCCGGTAGGCCACCGCACCCAGATGGATCGCCTCCATGATCCGGCTGGAGTAACCGAAATGACAGGCGGTCGGGCTCCCCGTCTTGCACGCGTTCACCCACTCCAGACGATGCCCCACCTCCGCCACGCGCCGGTCCGCCGGCAGCGAGCGGTAAGCCGCCATCCACTCGGCGCTCTGGCTGAGCGTCATGCCGATCGAGGGCGGAATGCTGGGCGCCGGCGGCACGAGGCGGGCGAACTTGCTTTCCGGCCACAGCATCCAGCGGTCGTAGTTGACCAGCAGCATCCCCTCGGATCCACGAAAGACACCCCACGCCCAATCCGGGAACGTGTTCCGCGCGAAAATCTCCGGAGGCTGGCTGCCGTGCGTCCACGTGAGGGTCACCGGCGGCTGGGCGCCGCGGGCCGGGAACCGGTACCGCACGTGCAGCTGCGCCGGAGTCGTCTCCGGATGCGGCCGCGGTCCCTCCGCCTCGACCGAAAGCGGATGGCGGAGGTCCAGTGCCCAGAAGGCCAGGTTGAAGAAGTGCCCGGCCATGTTGCCGAGGTTTCCGCACCCAAAGTCCCACCAGCGCTGCCAGTTCCCGCCGCAGCCCCGCGAATAGACCGGATGGTAGGGCCGCTCTTTCGTCGCGCCAAGGAAGAGATCCCAGAGAAACCCTTCGGGCACCGGCGGGGTGTCGGTCGGACGATCCGTCGGCTCGACCCCCGCCCCGCGCGGCCAGATGTGACACTCCTCCACCGTCCCAATCGCGCCCGAGCGGAGCAACTCGATCACACGACGGTAGTTTTCCGAGGCATGGATCTGCGTTCCAAGCTGGGTGGCGACGCCCTTCTCGGCCGCCACCTCGGCCATCAAGCGGCCCTCCGCCACGGAATGGGCTCCGGGCTTTTCGCAGTAGACATGCTTGCCGCGCCGCATCGCCGCGAGGCTGATCGGGGCATGCAGGTGATCCGGGGTGCTCACCACCACGGCGTCGATCTGGTCGTCCATCTCTTCGAGCATCACGCGGTAGTCGCGATACCGCTTGGCGCGCGGATAACGGGCGAAGGTCTCCGACGCCGGATTCCGCTTTCCCGGGACCAGCCGATCCGTGGGCCGCTCATCCACATCGCAGAGCGCGACAATGTCCTCTCCGGTCATCACCGGCTGTGAGGAGGGCGTGATCAGCATCGCCCGACCCAGGAACTCGACGTTCTCACCGGCGAAGTGCGCGAGGTTCCACGCGCCCATGCCACCGATGCCGACGGCCGCCACCCGAAGCTTTTCGTTGGCCCGATACGAACGCGCCGAGCGCGCGTCGTTGAGGATCAGCAGACCCGCCGCACCACCCGCTGCGCCGAGAAAACGTCGGCGACTCCACCCTTGCAACGTCTTGCTCATGAGGCACCCAACCCTTACGGACCGCGGAGATCAAGGCCGGAGTGGACCGCTTGTTCAGTGACTATTGGTTTCGACCCGCGCCGGAAATTTCGTTTGTTCTCCGGCATGCCCGCCCCGGCCAGGATCGTCCTCGTCCTCGCGCTTTGCATCGTTTTCGCGACGCGGGAGGGCCGCGCGGCGGACCTCGAGGAGGCGGTCGCCCGCGTCCGGCAGCAGGGCACCGGGCCCTCACTCATCAACGACGCCCTGCTCCGCGGGCTCGCCGCGAATCCCGCCAACCTCGAGGTCGGCCGCAAACTCTACAACACCGCCTGCGCAATCTGCCATCTCGAGAACCTGCGCGGCAAGGCCGGCAACGCCGCCGTGGTCGGCGCCGACCTCACGGACAACATCTGGGACCGCGGCGGCCGCCCCGCCGACATCTTCACCACAATCATGAACGGCGCAATCGACGCCGGCATGCCCGCGTGGAAGGAGGCGCTCGGCGAGGAAAAGGTCGCACTGGTCGTCGCCTATGTCCTCAGCCGCCTGCCCGTGATCGAGACTCCGGTCTCCGCAGCCAACGCGGCCCACCACGCCAAGCTCAAGGAATGGCTCGCCCAGCGGGACGACATCCCCCGGCCGGCCCCGGGCGAGGCGCCGCGACTGGTGTACTTTCCGGTACGCCTGCCGGACGGCGCGCTCCTCGAAGCGCTCGGGCTGATCCATCCCGACGGCAGCGTGCTCCTCTACGACCAGCAGACGCTCGCGCCGCACAGCCTCTGGGCCGATGCGACCTTCTCGCGGGAACGGTCCGCGATCCGCGGCTTCCAAATCCAAGGACGGCGAATCCTGAGCTTCTCCGGTGCGAGCACCGCGCTCACCGTCAGCACCCCCGCCGCCGCCCCGGTGTCCCTCACGCGCTCCCTATCCGACGTCGTGCGGCACGGCGATGGCCTCGAGATCCGAACCCGCACCGTCCTTCCCTCGGGCGAGACGATCGTTGGCACGGAACGCCTCGGCGTGACCCGCGCCGACGCCGGATTCGTGCTGCACCGCGCGCTCACCTTCGCGGACCTTCCCGCGGGAGCCGGCCTCCAACTCACTCCGGGACAAGCGGCGGGCGCGAGCCAAGCGGAACCGGTAATCGTGCGCGCGGAAGGGCGGGTCCAGTCGACCGGGGAAGGCGTGAGCCTCGCGCCCTCGGCGGATCTCCGCCGCGTCGCGGTGGAATGGGCCTACACCGCCGCGACTCCCGCCGGCGCCCGGCCCGAGCCGGCGGCGAAGCCGACCCGATTCACGTGGGACCCCGTGCCCCCTGGCGCCGCAACCCGGCCCGGCTACCGCGCGGTGCAGCACCCCGTACCAAGACTGCCCTCCGGCGAGGACCGCTTCCTGCCCTTCGCGATGGCGACGGACCCCGTGACCGGCACCGTGTACGTCGCCTCCGGCAAGCTGGGCGAAATCTTCCAGATCCGCGTTGATCCCAAGCCCGGCTCGATCGCCACCTTGGTCGACTACACCGGAACGCACTTTCAGGACGTCCTGGCCATGGCTCATGACGGCCACTCCCTGCTCGTGCAGCACCGGCGCAACCTCACCCGCCTCCTCGACGATGACCACGATGGCATCGCCGAGCACTTCGAGCACCAACTCTCGTTTCCCCAGCTGCTCGATCCAAAGTCCTACGACTGGGGCTACGGCATGGTGCCGGACCGGAACGGCGGCTACATCGTGAGCTTCGCGACCCATGCCGTGGGTTCCCAGGAGATGAAAGGGTCGGGCTCCGCGATCCGGCTCACCCACGAACCCGCAGGCTGGAAAGTCGAGGAAGTCTCGTTCGGCATGCGCAACCCGGTGGGCTGGACGACCGGCCCGGACGGGGATGTCTTCTTCACCGACAATCAAGGCAACTGGATGGCGAGCAACCGGCTCTCGCACCTCGTGCCGGATCGTTTCTACGGCTTCCCAAATCCCAAGCAGCCGGAGGCTCGCGCCAAGCCGCCCGGACCGACGGCCGTGTGGGTGCCGTACGCCTGGGCGAAATCGATCAACGGCGTCACCTACGACACCACCGGCGGGAAGTTCGGCCCGTTCGCCGGCCACTTCTTCCTCGCGGAGGTGATGGAGGGCGGGGCGATCATCCGGGCGCAGTTGGAGAAAGTGAACGGGCAGTACCAGGGAGCCTGCTTCCCGTTCTGGAACCGCGGCCTGCTCGGTCCGGTGACGGTGACCTTCGACCCGGTGGGACGGCTGTGGGTCGGCGGACTCACCGAGCCGGGCTGGCTGCGCCAGCCCGACCGCGGCGCCCTGTATTCGATCGAGCACACGGGCGAGGTGCCGTTCGAAATCCACTCGATCCACGCCCGGCCGGACGGCTTCCGCATCCGCTTCACCTCCCCGCCCAGCCGCCGCGCCGCCGAGGCGGTGTCGTATCGGATCGAGCACTACCGCTACGAGTACTCCTCCGCCTACGGGTCGCGCGAAATCGACCGGACGGCGGTGCCCGTGCGGAGCGTGACCCTGCAGCCCGAGGGGACCGACGTGGACCTCGTCCTGCCGCCCCTCGTGAAGGGGCGCGTCTACCGTTTCGACCTCGACATCGGCATCACGTCCGCGCGGGGGGAGCCTCTGGCCAACGACCGCGCTGCCTACACGCTGAACGAGATTCCCGACGCGGCGAACTGAGCCGTCGGAGGGGCGCGGCGGCGGAAGTCACGCATTGACAGGGGCGTCCGCAGACCCGTCTCCTCGGCGCATGACCTCTTGCCCCATTTCTGAGTGTCCAACCCCGCCGCGCGGCCCGGCGATGCGGCGACGCTTCTTCGCTCGCCTCCTCGGCGCTTCCCTCGCCGCCCTCGCCGTTCTCGTGCTCACGACCCCGCAGGCCGCCGCCGCCGATGCCGGCCCGGCCGCACCAGTCCGCGTCGGCAACGTCATTGACGGCCACGTGCACCCCTCCCTCTGCGTGGCGCGGAACGGGGACGTGCTCGCGGTGTACAACCAGCAAGGCGGCGGCGGGAAGGAATTGCTCCTCAGCCGTTCCAAGGACGGCGGCCGGACTTGGAGCCCGGCGCAGCCGATTCCGGGGATCGACCAGTGCTCGATCTATCCCGGATCGCTGACCACCCTCAGCACGGGGCGCATCGTTCTGCAGTGGTCGTGCTATCACTCGGAGGGAGGCAAACTCTGGCGCCAGCCCCAGTACTGCACGAGCGACGACGACGGCCGCACGTGGTCGAAAGTCGTCTCGATCCCCCTGACCGACCTTACGAACTACAGCTGCCTGCGCCACCCGCTGCTCGAACTCGCGCCCAACCGCTGGCTGCTTCCCCTGTACGACCGCACCATCGTGCTCGATCCCGAGACCTTGAAGGTCGAACCCTTCGGCGACGGTCGCCGCCACGGCCTTGTGCCGATCGTGCGGACGCCGGGCGGCGCGATTCTCAGCGGTGCGCCGGTGGCGAATGCCGCGCTGCCGGTCTCCACCCCGGTGGAGATTGTCCGCGGCCTCCGCTCCGTCGATCAAGGCCGCACCTGGCAGGCGCTGCACGCCCTGCCGACCTTCGGCGTCGCGGGCTACGACCTGACGGTGCTCCGCAACGGGTGGATCGTGCTGACCTCGATCGTCTATGGCATCGGCCAGGACGGCGAATGGGCGTATCAGCTCAGCGTCTCGCGCGACGACGGCCGCAGCTGGGCGCTGGATCGCGCGGTCGCAGTCTACAATCCCGGCCGCCGCATCCCCGGACGCGGTTGGCCGCGCACCGTGCAGCTCGACGACCAGACCCTCGGCACGCTGTTCTACGACCTCGACGCGAACCAGCCCGGCGGTCCGGGCGTGTTCTTCGTCCGCACCCCGATCCGCGCCTTGGATACGCCCGCCACCCGGCCTCTCGCGGCCGCCACGGCGGCGGCGGCACCTGTCGTCACGCGCTGATTCCCCGGAAACCGCTCCGGGCACGACTGCCGGGCCACCGGCGACCCAGAGCGCGGCGTTCATGCGTGCTCCGATCCTCCGCTCCGCCGAGCCTCTTCCGCGGGCCGGCAGCGATTCGTCGGCGACGCCTCCGGTGCCTCGCACCGGCTCACCCGGCTCGGCCTGAACAGCGCCGGCATCCCTCAGGCTGGAGGCAGCGGCTGCACATTCCGCTTTCCGGGCCAGCGACTCCACGCGAGACTGCGGGCATGTCCGATCATCCGCGGTCCGATCACCACTTCGCGAGCGACAACACGGCGGGAATCTGCCCGGAGGCCTGGGCCGCCCTCCAGCAGGCGAATGTCGGCCGGGAGGCGAGCTACGGCGACGACCCTTGGACCCAGCGGGCGCGCGAGCTGATCCGCGGGGTTTTCGAGCGGCCGGACGCCGAGGTGTTCTTCGTGTTCAACGGCACGGCGGCCAACGCGCTGGCCCTGGCAAGTGCGTGCCAGAGCTACCACGGCGTGATCGGGCACGAGGTCGCGCACATCCTCGTCGACGAATGCGGCGCGCCGGGATTCTTCACCGGCGGCGCCACCGTGCTCCCCTGCCCCGGCGAAGGGGCGAAGCTCGAGCCGGCGGCGGTTGAACGCGTCCTCACGCGCCGCTCCGATCTGCACTTTCCGAAGGCGCGCGTGCTGTCGCTCACGCAGTCGACCGAGTGGGGCACGGTCTACCGGCCGGCGGAAATCGCCGCCCTGACGCAACTCGCCCGACGGCACGGGCTGGCGGTGCACATGGACGGCGCCCGCTTCGCCAACGCCATGGCCGCGCTCGCGGGCGAGGGCGCGACGCCCGCGGACCTGACTTGGCGCGCCGGCGTGGACGTGCTCTGCCTCGGCGGAACCAAGAACGGCCTGAACAGCACGGAGGCGGTGGTGTTCTTCGATGCCGTGCTCGCGCGCGACTTTGCCTGGCGCGGCAAGCAGGCGGGTCAACTGGCATCGAAGATGCGCTTCGCCTCCGCCCAATGGGTCGGGGTCCTCGAAGCAGGCGCGTGGCTCCGCCACGCCGCGCACGCCAATCGCATGGCCGCCCGCCTGGCCGACCTCCTCCGCTCAATCGCAGGCGTTCAACTCTGCCTCGAGCCTGAGGTGAACGCGGTCTTCGTGCGCCTGACCCGGTCCGTGGCCGCGGCGCTCGAAGCGCGCGGCTGGCACTTTCACGTCTTCATCGGCAACGACGGTTACCGCCTGATGTGCTCGTGGGACACCCGCGAGGAGGACCTGCAGGCGTTCGCGCGCGATCTCCGAGCCGTGCTGGCGGCGTAGTCACGGGCTATCCGGAACCGTCGGCGGATCCCGGTCTGGGCGGCGCACTTCGTCCGGCCGCCACGACGTGACGAGCGACGACAGGACGCGACCAAAGCTCTCGTTGTCAGAGACATTGACGGAGGCAACGAAATGAGCGCACAGGTCGGCAAGTGACGCCGGACGACCAGAGCGCACGGAAACGTGTGCGTCTCCTTGTGCGTGTGCACAGTCGCTGGTTGGTAAAGTCTCAGTCGTGAGCGCATCGGCCGGCAAAGGCCCGTGCGACGCCGCCACGCCCGCCCCGGAAGGACGTGAGCCCCTCCGAGACCGCCGAGGTCACCGGCTCAGCCTCGATCCAAGGCAGTTTCGCGATCTCCGTGTGCAGCACCAAGGCAGCTTCAAAAGCGATCGGGCGCTTTTAAAATTCAGGCCCCTTTTCTTTAACTCCTCGGACGATTGGGGCCAGCAGAGTGCTCACACCCCTAACTTGGCCGACACCGCGAGTTTGAGTAATCGGCAAAACATCGGCAAAATCTCCGCTTCTTACGGCGCAAAATATTCTTTAACCTTTTGTCCCATAGGTATAAACCTGCCGAAAAGATCGGTAAAAAGATCGGCGATAACGCTCACGAAAACGGCCATCGAGCCCGTCATCCCCACCCAGAGGCTCCGTCCCCTGGAAGACTTGGCATGCACGATTGTCGAACGAGCCGCCCGTCTCTCGGCCAAGTTGCGAGAACCGTTGCGAGCCCAGATTGCCGAGCTGACCCGATGGATGCACTGCTACTACTCGAATTTGATCGAGGGCCAGCAGACACGTATTCAGGACATTGAGGCGGCGCTCAAAAAAGACTTCGCGGCCGAGCCGAAGAAACGCGGTCTGCAGCAGCTTTCGCTGGCACATCTGGAGGTCCAGCGGTGGGCCGCAGGCCAGACCGGATCGCCCTTCGCCGCCGATTTCATCCGCGAACTACACCGGCGATTCTACGCGCAACTTCCCGAATCCATGCGCGTCGGCACCACGTCGAAGGGAGAAAAAACGCCGCTGACTCCCGGCCAACTGCGGGACCGCGACGTGGAGGTCGGCACTCACGTCGGACCACCGTACGAACTCGTCCCTGAGTTGCTCAGTCATTTTCAGTGGTGCTACGAGTCGGCGGATTTTTCCCTCATTCAGCGCATCATCGCCATCGGCGCGAGCCATCACCGCCTCGCCTGGATTCACCCCTTCCGCGACGGCAACGGACGCGTGGTGCGGCTGTTCTCGGACGCGTTGATCCGGCAACTCGGCATCGACGGGGGTGGCCTCTGGTCGCTGTCGCGCGGTTTCGCACGCGAGCGGTCGGAATACTATCAGCGACTGTCCAACGCCGACCAGGAACGCAGCAGCACCAGCGCGGACGATGGTCGCGGTCATCTCAGCGAACGCACGCTCTGGGATTTCTGCGAATTCACGCTGCGCGTGATGGCCGACCAGATCGCCTTCATGGAGCAGTTGCTCGACCTCGACGGCCTCGAGCGGCGCATCGAGCACTACGTCCGCGTCGTGGATGCCCAGGTCGCACCCGGAGCCGACCGCGTTTTTCTCCTCCTGCGTGAGGCCCTGCTGCGCGGCGAATTTCCGCGCGGTGAAGCGGCCCGCATCGTGAACGCCAGCGAGCGCACGGGCCGCTCGGCGCTGACTCTTGCGATCGAGGCGGGATTGCTGGTATCGGACACACCTAAAGCCCCCGTGCGGCTCGGCCTGCCGGCAAAAGTGCACGAGACCTATTTCCCGCAGCTATTTCCCGGTAACCAATTCACGGGGAGTGCAACCGGATGAGGTGATCCGACAGATGGCCTTGGATCAGGGGCGCACGCTCGTGACGATCGATGGGGATTTCAGTCACTTGGTGCGGTTTCCGACAGAAAATACGCCGGGCGTGATCTACATCCATTCGAGTTTTTGGACACTACGAGATAGACAGAGTTTGCGCACTCGATTCGTTCAGCGACGGTTTCGGATAAACGCTTTGACTTCGTCGTGGTTGCCGTAGAAGTGGAACTCAAATGTGTCTCCCCTTCGCTGAAAAATAAGACGCATGTCCAGTGCGTCGCGGCATTCCATGAAGTCACCGATTGCGCGCAGCCCAATCCCGGCATGCCGGTGCGGACTCCCGTAGGCAGCATCGGCGGCATGGATCGCCTCCAACACAGCCAACAGTCGAGTGTCCGAAAGCCCACGCAAACACCGGCGGAACGACGGCAGAGTTGCCGTTTTCATTCACGGAGGGAGTCGATTCCGGATACGACGCGAATTCCACCGGATCGTTGTGAAGCTGCAGAAGATCGACGCATCCGTTTGCCGGCGGCAGCAACTTCCGCAGAGGTCACTCCATACTCGACAGCGGCATATTCCGAATCGGAAAGCGCAATGGGGAAAGGAATCGCTTTCCGGCTGACGACCTGTGCCAAGAAAAGCTCGATCGCTGAGCGTGAATCCAGACCAAGACGCGCCAAAATCGGGCTGGCTTCGGAAAGTCGGGAGCGGGACAGGCGAATGGTCTTGGTAGAGGTGGCAGGCATGTCACAAAGTGATGCAGATTGTGCCACTTGTCAACTGAGACGAAGTCGGCGAGGTTGACAAAGCTCTCCCGCTCATTGGGCATCCTGGAAGTGGTTGAGGCGACCGGTCGTTCTCCCGTCTGGGCCAGAAACTGAAACGATCACGCGGCGTCTCGGTAGTAGTGGTTGAGCATGCCGCCGAGACGCTGGCGCCGCCGGACTTTTCCAAACGCGGCTCCAACCTCCAGAGCTGGTCGGATAATTCTGCCATCGAGCCCCTGATGGTTTTGCTCAAGGTGGTAGTGCTCGAGATACTCGTCGACTACACATCGCAGATTGAGCTGCCGGAGGGAGAAAAGACCTACCAGAACATCACCCGGGGACCTCTGGCGAGCAACGTGGATGTCTTCGGCCACGCCGCTATGATTGCGGTGGGGCTTGAGAGTTCCTGTGCGTGCAGGTGTGCGTCCGCGGTTTTGGCGCTCGCCGAGTAAATTGCCGCGGCGCACGCCTCCAGAAAACGCACCATTGGTTCGATCCCAGTTGGCTCGGCGCGTTCAGCCCGGGCGGCCGACGGCACCGCGCCATCGGGCCGGCACCCGAAGCGCGACCACTCGAGCCGCCTGCGGGCGCCGCCGCCGGCAGCGCGGGCAGACCGGGCGAAAAAAAGCGCCCCGGAGTGACCGGGGCGCGAGGGGGGACGACGGCCGGCGCGGCGACCGAGGCCGATCAACCGACTGCGGCGACTTACTTGGTCGCAGCGGGCGCGGCGGGGGCCGCCGGGGCGGCGGGCGCGGCCGGGGCCTTGATCTCAAGCAATTCGACGTCGAAGAGCAGCATCGCGCCCGGCGGGATGCCCGGGCGGCCCTCGTCGCCATAAGCCAGCTGCGGCGGGACGTAGAGCTTGATCTTGCCGCCGACGTTCACCTTCTGCAGGCCCTCGGTCCAGCCCGGGATGACTTGGTCGAGACCGAACTCGGCCGGCTCGCCGCGCTGCACGGAACTGTCGAAAACGGAGCCGTCGACCAGCGTGCCGGTATAGTGCACCTTCACGGTGTCGGACGCCTTCGGGAAGGCGCCGGTGCCCGGCTGCACGACCTCATAAACGAGTCCGCTGGGCAGGGTGACCACGCCCGGCTTCGCCTTCACCTCGGCGAGGAGCTTGGCCGCTCCCTCGGAACTCTGGCGCTTCAACTCGGCCATGTAGGCCTCCTGCTTCGCCTGCATGAACTTGTCCATCTCCGGCCCGATTTCCTCGAGCTTGTAGGGAGCGTCCTTGCCCGCGGCGGCGGATTGGAGGCCCTTGATCATGGCGGCCGTCTGTTCCGGCGTGAACTTCAGCTCGGTGATCCCGATGCGCTTGCCCACGAACCAGCCGAAGGTCTCCAGAAGCTGGTCTTCCGTGAAACGCGGCGCGGCCGGGGCGGGCGCCGCCGCCAGCGCCGGCGGCGTGTTGGCGAGCGTCGGGGCAGGCTCCTGCTGAGCAGCCGCGACGGAGAACGAGACGGCCAACAGGGCCGACGAGGAGAGGACTCGGAGGGAGTTCATGCTTCGATGGGAGTAATCTCAGGGATCCGCCCGATGCGGGCTTGGTTCCCGGAAAAGTCCTGACTCGTGCCCGGAGTCGGCCGGGAAGGCAAACCATTATCCTCGCTTGTCTCGCCGCGCTGATCGGAGAGACTCCCCTGTCCGTACCATGCAAGACAATCTATTCTGGACGAGTCAGGATGGGCAGATTCTGACCGTGCGGCACAAGGACGATCAGACCGTCCTGCTCACGCTGGCCTTCTGGCCGCGCCATCCGGCGGAGTTCGATTTCCTCAGACGGCATCTCGCCGACCTGCGCTTCACCGAGCGCAGCACGCTCGCCCGCATCGGCATCGAAATGCTCACGCAGGGCTGCCCGGTCGTCGACGGCAACCGCCTCACGCTCGAGGCCGAGGCCTTCCTCTTCGACGCCAGCTTCCCGAACGCGTCCTTCTGGAAAAAGCTGCTCCGCCCCGGCGTCACGGTCGGCCGCCTCTACTACGCCCCCGCCGCCGCGAAGCTCACCACCGCGGAAATTTGGGAGGCCGTGCGCGACAACCAGCTCAAGCTCCCGAACACGATCAGCATCGACCGCCACGGCCGCGTCTACCTCACGCCCCACCAGGTCGTCTACACCCTCAACCCCCGCCTGCCACGCAGCAGCTTCGAGCGGCTCGTCTGCGGCGAGGCCGGCCGGCCGTTCCTCGACAAGGTCCAGGTCCGCCGCGACGCCTCCCCGCTCACCATCCCGCCGCGCTCGGGCTTGATCACCAGCTGCTCCATGTATCTGAAGGAGCACTACGTGGTGCTCAACCAGGGCGAGGGTCCGTTCGGCATCCACACCAGCGCGGTGCTGCTCGATCCGCTGAAGACCTTCGGCACGAATGTCATGCTGGAGATCTACAACCAGGGCGACCAGCCGGTCGTGAACCCCTTGGTCTCCGTCGAGGTCTTCCGCGCCCCGCCGATCGCCGACCCCGAGAGCAAGCAACTGGCCAAGCGGCGTTCACGTCTGCTGGCGACCGTCGGCGAGGCCTACCAGGCGCTGGACGAGGTGCCGCCCCCGCCTGCGACCGAGCCGCGGCCGCGCACCCGCCTGACCGTGCGCGGCCAGAGCTCCACGATGGAGAACCTCAGCCGACTCCTCAGTCTCGGCGCCGGTGGCTCCCTGAAGCCGAAGCTCGCGGAGGCCAAGGGCGAGAGCCCCGGCTTCAAGACCCTCGTGCAGGCGCTCGACAACGCGCCGTCCGACGCCGACACGCTGCTGGTGGATTACTTCCCGAATCTCTTCGAGTACATCGAACTGCTCACGCGCGTTCCGGAGCTCAAGCTGCGCCGTCTCGTCTTCCGCCGTCCGTCCCGCACGCACGGGTTCTTCCTGTCGAGCAACGCCCACGCGCGGCTCGATGCCCTCAACGCCATCGGCATCGATGTCTACTGGTACAACGAGGCGATGGGCGACGTGTTCCTCCACACGTACAAGAAGGATCAGGGCTTCTTCATCCGCGAGGAACTGGTCCGGCGCTTCCAGGAGTCCACCATCCTCGCCTTCTACGGCAGCGCCGTGGGACTCGACATCGAGCAAACGCGGCGGATTTCGCAGTTGATCGACACGCTGACCGGCTTCATCGGCCCGAACGTCGGCGTGCTCACCGGCGGCGGCGGCGGGGTCATGCGCCTCGCCACCGACCAAGCCCGCAGCCAGGGAGCCCTCACCGGCGCGTGCTTCCTTGAACTGGAAGCCCAGCCGCCCGAGCTCGGGGTCGACTTCTTCAACACCTTCCAGGAGAACAGCCGCCACTTCCGCCAAAAGTGGTTCGAGGTCGCCGATTTCTGCATCTTCAACGTCGGCGGAGTCGGCACCCTCGAGGAAATCGGAATCGAGCTGTGCAATCTCAAGCTGGGGATCCGCCCGCGCGTGCCCTACGTCTTCTACGATCCGGCGTACTTCGCCGACCTGCGGGAGCAGCTCATCGCCATGGTCCGGACCCAGCGCGCCCCGGCGTGGATCATGGATTACATCCTGTTCTCCGACGACCCGACCGAAGTCGTGGCGTTCTACCGCAAGAAGCTGCAGGTGCTCTGACGCGGCTTGCCTAACCGGGGTCGACCGGGGTTTGCTCGCGGTTTCCCATGGCCCCCCTTCCGCGCTCGATCCTCGTCGTCGGCTCCGGCGGTCGCGAACACGCGCTCGTGCACGCCCTCCGGCGCTCCCCCGCCCAGCCCCGCGTCCTCGCCGCCCCGGGCAACGCCGGCATCGCCGAGGATGCGCCGTGCCTGCCCGTGGCCGCCGACAACATCCGGGGGCTCGTCGAACTGGTCCAGCGCGAGGCAATCGACTTCGTCGTGGTCGGTCCCGAGGTGCCGCTCTCCCTCGGCCTCGTCGACGCCCTCGCCGCCGCCGAAATCCCCGCCTACGGGCCCACCGCCGACGGCGCCCGGCTGGAAGCGTCCAAGATCTACACGAAGGAAATCCTCCAGAAGTACCGGATCCCGACCGCCGACGCCGCCTTCTTCGACGACGCCGACGCCGCCATCGCCTACATCCGCGCCCGGCCCGCCCCCATCGTGGTCAAGGCCGACGGTCTCGCCGCCGGCAAGGGCGTCGTGGTCGCGTCCTCCCACGACGAGGCCGCCGCCGCCGTGCAGGCGCTGCTCGCGCTCCACGCGAAGCCGGACCCGGCCGCCGCGCCGGCCCGCATTCTCATCGAGGACTGCCTTGTCGGAGAAGAAACGTCCCTCCTCGTCGTCGTCTCGGGCCGCGACTACGTGATCCTGCCGACGTCGCAGGACCACAAGCGGGCGGGCGACCACGACACGGGGCCCAACACCGGCGGGATGGGGACCTACTCGCCGGCCGAGGTGGTGACGCCGGAACTGCTCGCGCGGATCGACCGGGAGATCGTGCGTCCGTCCGTCGACGCCATCGCCGCCGAGGGCATCGTCTTCCGCGGCACGCTCTTCATCGGCATCATGCTCACCGCCGACGGCCCGAAGGTGCTCGAGTACAACACGCGCTTCGGCGACCCGGAGACGCAGGTGGTGCTCCCGCGGCTGCGGACCGACGTGCTCAGCCTGCTCTGGGCCGCCGCCCTCGGCGAGCTCGCCGGGGTTTCCCTCGACGTCAGCCCCGAGCACGCGCTCTGCGTCGTGATCGCCGCCCGGGGCTACCCGGATCGCTACGCGAAGGGCGACGTGATCCAGATCCCGGTACCCCTGCCGCCGGAGGTGACGGTCTACCATGCCGGCACCGCGCGTTCCTCGACCGGCGAGCTCGTGACCAACGGCGGCCGCGTCCTCGGCGTCACCGCCCTCGGCCCCACGCTGCAGGCCGCCGCCGACTCGGCCTACGCCGCCTGCGAGCGCATCGCCTGCGCAAGCAAGTACTACCGCCGCGACATCGGCGCCCGCCAACTGCGCCGGCATTCGGCTTAACCCCGACTCCGTTTCCCGTGACCGCCCCGGTTCTCCGGCTCTGCCTCAGCGTCGCCGCCCTCGGTCCCTTGGGACTGCCGGGCCTCCGCGCGGAGTCCGCGCCCGCCGCCGCGAGCCAGCCGGCCAGCGTCAGCGCCGCCTCCCTGCCGGCGCCCGTCCACCTCGCGGCGGCCTCCACCATCCATCCCACGCCGACCGCCGCAGCATTCCCGCGTCCGCTGCCGGGAGGACCGGCGTACGTGCGCGCCCGGGACCTCGCGCAGTTGGACCTTGCCGCGACGCCCGCGGAAGCGATCGTCGACCTCCGCAGCCTCGGTGAGGCAACCGCGGAGGGAATCGCCCAGCTCCGCACCCTCCTCGCGGCGGGTTCGGCGGGGACTCTTCGCTTGGTTCTGATCGATCCCGCCACGGCGGGCGAGTTGCAGGCGTTGGTGAAGGCGGCTTCCGGCCGGATCCTGACCCTCGGGGCCAACCTTCCGCCCGGTGCGGTCGACGTGGCCGTGGCCACGACGACCGACCTCGACGGTCGCGCCGTCGCGGCCCTGGATGCCGGCCGCGCACCGCACGAACTCCTTGGGACGCGGCCGGAGAAGGCCCGGTACGATGAGTCCTCCATGGTCCGCGACCACGCGAAGGGCTTGCCAATCCCGGACGCCCCGCCGGAGGCGGACGAGTCGTCCGACCACGCCAAGCCGCCAACCGGTCTCGACAGCGAGACTGCCCTGGTCGACCACGTGCTTGAGCGGGCCCTGCACCTCCATCGTGCCCTGCGGGCGATCCGCCGCATCTAAGCGGCGACGCACGCGCAGGTCGTTGGCCGGGATTGCGTTTCGCGAGGAAGCGGATTGCTTCCTGAGACCGAGGCATGAGCGAAAAGCGCACTCTTCTGACCGTCTGCACGGCCAACACCTGCCGCAGTCCGATGGCGGCTGGCTTGCTGGCGCATGCCTTGGCGGCCCAGCCGGAGCCCCTCCGCTCGCTTCACGTCGTGTCTGCCGGCGTCGCTGCCCGCGGCGGTGAACCGGTCTCGGCGAACTCCGTCGCCGCCCTGAAGCGGGTCGGCCTGAACATCGACCGCCACGTCAGCCGCCCGCTGTCGCAGGCCCTCGTCGATGACGCCCTCGCGGTCTTCTGCATGACGGAGTCCCACCGCAGCATGATCCAGCTTCGGTTCGACCCCCCGCCCCGGCACCTGTACCTCTGGCGGGAATTCCTGCCGGCGGGGGATCCGGAGATCGCTGATCCGTTCGGCGGCAACCTCCGGGCTTACGAGGCGTGCCGCGACGAAATGGTCGAGGCGATCCCCTCGTTGATCGCCTTCCTCCAGCGCCTGCGCCGCGGCGAGGCCTAGGCGGCGGTTTTTGCTTCCGATCCGGAGCTTTCGCTGCTTCCTCGGAGGACGGCCAAGGCCGGTGCGGACCGCCGCCCGCGGAGGCCGCCCCCCCATGCTCAACACGTCACCGCTCGCCCAACTCGACCCGGAGATCTCCGCCGCCATCGCCGCGGAATTCGATCGTCAGCAAAGCCACATCGAGCTGATCGCCTCCGAGAACTTCACCTACCCGGCGGTGATGGAGGCGCAGGGCAGCGTCCTGACCAACAAGTACGCCGAGGGTTATCCGGGCAAGCGGTGGTACGGCGGCTGCGAGCACGTCGACGTCGTCGAGACGCTGGCGATCGAGCGCGCCAAGCGCCTCTTCGGCGCCGAGCACGCGAACGTGCAGCCGCACTCCGGTTCCCAGGCGAACTTCGCCGTGTACACCGCGGTGCTGTCCCCCGGCGACAAGCTGCTGGGCATGAACCTCGCCCACGGCGGCCACCTGACACACGGCAATCCGGCGAACTTCTCCGGCAAGCTCTACCAGTTCTGCCAGTACGGAGTCCGCGAGGACAACGGCCTGATCGACTACGATGAACTCGCCGCCGTCGCGGCCCGCGAGAAGCCGAAGATGATCACGGTCGGGGCCAGCGCCTACTCGCGCATCATCGACTTCGCCCGGATGGGCGAGATTGCCCGCAGCGTCGGCGCGTACCTGTTCGCCGACATCGCCCACATCGCCGGTCTGGTCGCCACGGGCGTGCACCCGTCACCGGTCCCGCACGCGGACTTCGTCACCACCACCACCCACAAGACCCTCCGCGGTCCGCGCGGCGGCCTGATCCTCTGCCGCGCCGCGCACGCGAAGGCGATCGATTCAGCGGCCTTCCCCGGTGCCCAGGGCGGCCCGCTCATGCACGTCATCGCCGCCAAGGCGGTGTGCTTCGGCGAGTGCCTCAAGCCGGAATTCCGCCAGTACGCCGAGCAGGTCGTGCGCAACTCGCGCGCCCTCGCCGCCGCCATGATCGCCCGCGGCTACAAGGTCGTCTCCGGCGGCACCGACAACCACCTCTTCCTCGTCGACCTGCGCGCCAACCTGCCCGAGCTCACGGCCAAGAAGGCGCAGGAAACCCTCGATCTCGCGCACATCACGCTGAACAAGAACACCGTGCCGTTCGAGACGCGCTCTCCGTTCCAGGCCTCGGGCATCCGCATCGGCACGCCCGCCATCACGTCCCGCGGGATGCGGGAAGAGCACATGGACGGCATCGCCGGGGCCATCGACTTGGTGCTGAAGGCAATCGGTACGCCCGACGAGGCGGCCACCCTCGTGAAGGCGCGGGAGCGCGTCGCCGGGCTGCTCTCGTCGCATCCGCTGCCCTACCGGCGCTGAGCCACCCCCGCGCTTCCGGCGGCAAACGGGCGTTTGCCGCTTGGCGGCCCGGGCGCGACGGGTTTTCCTGCGTTTCCGTGTCCACGTCCGCCCCCTCGTCCCCGCGTCGGCTGTCGCTCGGCGTCATCTTCCTGACGCTGTACATCGACCTGATCGGGTTCTCGATCATCTTCCCGCTCGGGCCGGACCTCCTGCGCCACTACCTCGCGGCGGAGGGACTCTCGGGGGTGTTGGGTGCGCTGCTGCAGGGGCTGGGCAGCGCCGCAGCCGCGCTGGGCAACGAACGTCACCTCCCGGAGGTGCTGTTCGGCGGCGTCATCAGTTCGCTCTTCTCCATCCTGCAGTTCGTCTTCGCACCGTTCTGGGGCGGGCTCTCCGACAAGCGCGGGCGGCGTCCCATCCTGCTCCTCACCGTGGCCGGCACAGCCGCAAGCTACCTGCTCTGGGTGTTTTCCGGCTCCTTCTGGCTGTTCCTGATCGCACGCCTCGTCGCCGGCGCGTTCGGGGGCAATCTCTCGGTCGCGACAGCGGCGGTGGCGGACGTGACGACGCGGGCCGAACGTTCGCGGGCCATGGGCCTCGTCGGCGCCGCCTTCGGTCTCGGGTTGGTCACCGGACCCCTGCTCGGGGCGCTGACGGCTCGGCTTGACCTCACCGAGGTCTTTCCGGCCTTGGTCGCGTGGGGCCTGAATCCCTTTTCCGCCCCGGCCCTGCTCGCCTGCACGATGAGCGTCGTGAACCTGGTCTGGATCGCCGTCCGCTTCCACGAAACGCTCCCGGCCGCCACCCGAAGCGAGGCGCGCGAGCCGCGCCTGCGTAACCCGGTCCGGGCTCTGCTGGAACAGCGGCGCCCGGAGGTCCGCCGAATCAACGGGGTGTCCTTCCTCTTCTCGGTCGCCTTCGTGTCCATGGAGACCGCCCTCGTCTTCCTCGCCGCCGAGCGGTTCCGTTTTTCACCCCACGACAACGGCCTGCTGATGGGATTCCTCGGGGTGTGCTCCATCCTGACGCAGGGCGTGCTGGTCCGCCGTCTGCTGGCGCGGCTGCGCGAAACCCGCGTGCTCCTGATCGGCCTCGCCACGTCGGCCGCCGGGCTCGTGACGATCGGTTTCTCGCCGGCTCCGGTGTGGCTGTACGCCGGAGTCGGCCTCCTCGCCCTGGGCGGGGGACTGATCAACCCGGCTTCCAGCGGCCTGATCTCGCTCTACGCGGGCGAGGAGGAACAGGGTCGCGTGCTCGGGATCTTCCGGTCCCTCGGTTCGCTCGCCCGGGCCATCACCCCGCTCGGTGCCGGCGCGGTGTTCTGGACGCTGGGGGCGGAAGTCCTCTTCAGCGCCGCCGCCGCCCTGGCCCTCGCCGCGGCGTGGACCGCACTGCGGCTGCCCCAGCCCCGCATCGGATGACGGTGGCGCCGCGTTCCCGCTCGTTTCCGGCCTCGGCGCGGACCTTGCTCTCCGCCGCCCTGCTCGCGTGGGCCGTGCTCGCCCTCTCGGGCTGCGCCCTCCTGCCGCGCAAACCGGAACCGGGTCGCACCACGTTCTCCGCCCCGCTCGTCAGCCTGCCCGTCGTCCTGACGGCCCACACGCCCGTGATCGAACTCCCGCGCGGAAAGTCAGGAAAGTGGCGCTTCCTCGTCGACACGGGCTCGTCCGTCACGCTCGTGTCACCGGACTTCGCCGCCCAGGCCGCGCGGCGGGGCACCACCCCCGAGGGCGCCGGCGTCTCCGTCCGCTCCGCATCCGGCGAGTGGATCACCCTGCCCGCCGTCACCCTCCGGCGACTCGACCTCGGCGGGGTTCGGTTCGAATCAGTCCCGGCCGTGGTCTACAACTTCGATGCGCTCTCCGATCATTTCGGCGAGCGGATCGACGGTATCCTCGGTTTCCCCTTGTTCCGGGAAACCGTTCTCACGCTCGACTACCCGCAGTCCACCCTCCGCCTCACCCCCGCCGGCAGCAGCGGCGGGCTCACGCCGGGGTCGCGCCTGCGCTTCGACCCGGCGAACCGCGTGCCTCTCGTGCCCATGGAAATCGCCGGCCAAGCGGTGAACGTGCTGGTCGACACCGGCAGCGACGGCGGCCTGCAGCTCAATCCGACCGGCCTCACGGTCCCGTTCCGCGCGCCGCCCGTCGACGGCGCGAAGGTCGCCACGCTGCTCGGCGATCGCCAGCAGCGGCTGGCCCGGCTTGAGGGCAACGTCCTGCTCGGCTCCCACGTGTTCGCGCAGCCGGTCGTCGACCTGAACGAATCGCTCGGCTCCGTGGGCGGTGACGCGCTCCGGCACTTCGTCGTGACCTTCGATCAGGCGCGGGGGGAGATGACCGTGTTCCGCGACCCGGGCCGGAGCCCGGAGACGCCGCCGATCCGGAGCGGGGGGCTGAGTTTCCGCCGCACCCCCGCCTACTGGCGCGTCTCGCACGTCATCCCCGGATCGCCCGCCGCAAAGGCCGGCATTCAGGAAGGCGATCTCGTCATCCGCATCGAAGGCGAGCCCGTGGCGAACTGGACCCTGCGTCGCTATGACGCCTGGGTGGCGCGGGCGTCCGCGCTCCAACTGACCTTCCTCCACGGCCTGCAGGAGCGGACTGAGCGGGTGGAGTTCTTCACCCTTGTTCCCTAGCTAGCCGAGAGGGGCGGTCGGAGCGCGGAGCCGGAACGCGCCCGCTCCGTCCTCGCCCGACTCGAAGGGCCGCGCGAGCACCTGCGCCTCCAGCGTCCAGCCCCGGCCGGTCGGGGATTGGAGGAACGCCGCGACCACGCCCTCATTCTCCTCCGGCTCGAGGCTGCACGTCGAATACACCAACCGTCCCCCCGGGGCCACGCGGTCGGCCGCGGCGCGCAGCAACGCGCCTTGGTGGTCGGCATGGCGCGCGATGTCGCCGGCCTGCAGGCGCCACCGTACGTCCACGCGATGCCGCATTACCCCGGTGTTCGAACAGGGAACGTCGAGTAGGACGCCGGCAAACCGTTCAGGCAGACCCTGCTGCCGGAACGTCTCCGCCCGCGCCGTGGCGAGATCGATTCCCGCGACCTCCACTGTCACGCCACGCACGCGGAGAAGGTTCTCCCGGAGCCGATCCAGACGCGGACCCGGCAGGTCCAACGCCACGAGTCGTCCGGCACCCCGAAGCCGATCCGCGATCCACACGCTCTTCCCTCCCGGAGCCGCGCAGGCATCGAGCAGCGTCTCCCCGGACTCCGGCTGAAGGAGGTCCACGGCGTGGCGCGTGGCCGGATCCTGGATGTAAAGCTGGCCCGCCTGCAGCAGCGCGAGCACCTCGGTCCAGCGACCCGCCGGGACCTCGTAAAACGTCGGGGCGGGAGCGGGCCGCAGCCACTCCGGCACCGGCCCCTCGCCCCGCCAGCGCACGTGGATCCGGGCGGGGGTCTGATGCAACTCCAGCAGGCGCTGCGTCGCCTCGGGGCCAAAGGCCCGGAGCCAGCGCGCCACCAGCCACTCCGGGTGCGAAAAACGCTGCGCCAGCGACCCCACCGCCGCGTCGGTGGGCAACGGTTCCGCCAGCCCCTCCGCCATCCTCCGGACCACGGCGTTGACCAACCGCGCCTCAGAGGCACTCGCCAGCCGCTTCGCTTGGTCGACCGCATGGTGGACGACCCGCGCCACGTGACCCTCCTCGCCACCCTCGATCAATTCGAACCCCGCCGTCAGCAGCAACGCCTTGACCCGCACCCGCGGCGGCCGGGGGATCCGACGGTTGATCTCCCGCTCCAGTCGGCTGAGATGACGCAGGACTCCGAGGAAAAGATGCTGGACCCGCGCCCGCTCGGCCGGACTGAGCGTCCGGGGCAGGCTCTCCAGCAGGGCATCCGCCCGCTCCGCCCGGTCCAGCCAACGAATCAGGAGCCGCACCGCGGCGGCCCACGCGGGGGAGAAGGCGGGCGACGCAGGGGCCGAGGGCGTGGGGGACGGCATGAAGGGGCCGAGGCTGGCAGCCGCCAGCGACTTGCCAAGACCTAAGCCTTGACCCTGCAGTCGGAGGCGCAGCAACAGGGTGAGAGGGCGAGCGCATTTCAGAGGCGAGAGACCGGGGTTACACGGAGGGTATTTCGACGGGAAAGAGCCACTGAGAGGCGCCGCCGGATCGCCTCGGGGCAGCCCGATCGACTGCAGAGTCTTGGCCAAGGTCGCCGGGGGATCCGGCGGGGTGACCGCAGGGGCTGATTGACATCCCCCCCTCCGGTCGGCTTTGCTCTCCCTTCTCCCTCGATTATGACTTCGGACGCAGTCTCAGCGCTGATCGCAAAGAATCCGTCTCTCAAGACCCATCGGGCCAAGCTCGAATCGATGGGGGCTGGTGCGTACGTCATTCACCGGAGCTGGGGATTCGGTCAGATCAGCCGCTTCGACGAAGCCGCCCAGCGCCTGATCATCGACTTCGCCACGAAGCCGGGTCACCCGATGGATCCGGCCTTCTGCCTGACCACGATGGACGTCCTGCCGGCCAAGCACTTGCTGGTCCGCCGGGAGACGGACAAGGCGACGATTGCGAAGCTGATCGACGAGAATCCGGCCCAGCTGGTCGTCGAGGCGCTGCAAGCGTATCCGAACAACGCCACGACGGCGATCGATCTTGAGATCACCCTCGCGCAGACGATCGGCGAGGAGCGCTTCAAGAAGTGGTGGGCCAACGCCAAGAAGGAAATCGCCAAGGACGCCCGCATCGCCGTTCCGGCGAAGAAGACCGAGTGCTACGTCCTCCGCGAGATCGCCGTTTCCGCCGAAGAGGAAATCCTCGAAAGCTTCACCGGCACCCGCTCCGCCCGCCGCCGCATCCTGCTCGCCGAGCAACTCCTCAGCTCGCTCGAAAAGGGCGCCGCCGCCGTCGACCTCGCCACTGTCCTCGCCGGTCTCACCGAGGCCGTCCGCGACTCCAACCAGCTGGACGCCGCCGAGCGGCTCCACGGTGCCGCGGTCCGCGATGACGTCGCCCGCCGAGTGGGCGCCGACGTCGCCTCCCTCGAGCCGTCCCAGGCATCGCTGATCGCCAACCCGCGCGACCTGCCCGCGATCTCCGACCGCATCCCCGTCCACTTCCAGTCGCACTTCCTCGAACTTATCCTCGAGACCCATCCGATCGAGGCCCGGGACATCGCGTTCAACCTGCTGAAGACCTCGCAGGGCAAGTTCACGACCGAGTGCATCAAGTTCCTCGTCGAGAAGGGCCACACTGCCGAACTCGCGAACGTCTTCAAGCGCTGGCAGACCGAACAGAATCTCCGCGCCCCGGTCCTCCTCTGGATCGTCAAGAACCGCGGCACGCCGAAGTTCGCCAAGCTGCTCGACGACATGATCACGCCGCGGCTGCTGAACGCGATTTTCTTCGCGATCGACTACGAGGCGCTCCAGTCCGCCTCCGCCCGCCGCATCCCGCTGGCCGACATCCTCAGCGAGGACACCGAGCTGATCGGCGAACTGCTCTCCCGCGCCGATCCGGAGACGGCCCGCGATCTCGCCAACACCCTCATGCTCAACCAGGGCTTCGAGGAGCTGACGAAGAAGTCCCTCCTCGCCCGGTTCATCAAGCTGTTCCCGAGCATCCAGTCCCTCGTCGCCAGCGACGCGGAGTCCAAGGAAGAGCAACTCCTCGTCTCCCGCGAGAGCTACGAGCGCAAGCGCGAGGAATACGAGACGATCGTCTCCCGCAAGATTCCCGAGAATTCCAAGGCCATCGCCACCGCCCGCGAGCACGGCGATCTCAAGGAGAACTCCGAGTACAAGATGGCCAAGCAGGACCAGCAGGTCCTCATCGCGCAGAAGAGCCTGCTCGAGCGCGACCTCGGCCGCGCCCGCATCACCGACTTCCGCGAGGCCACCACCGACCAGATCAGCGTCGGCAGCGTCGTCGAAATCCGCAGCCTCACCAGCGGCGCCACGACGCGCTACACGATCCTCGGCGCCTGGGACAGCGATCCCGACAACCACGTCATCGCCTACAAGACGCCCCTCGGCCTCGCCCTGCTCGGCCGCCGCGTCGGCGACGAGGTAAAGGTCAAGATCGGCGCCTCCGAGGACAGCTACGCGGTCACGTCCATCGCCCGCTACGTCGACCGGAACCCGGCCTGAGCCGGTCCGGGCCGCCACCCAGCCCTCCACCGATCCAACCTCCCGGCGGTCGGTCCGTCAGGGGGTGAGCATGGCGATCGGCGGTCCGGTCGCCCCCCTTGGCGTCCGCGCCCCCGCCCCGCTCGGGCAGGAGGCTCCCAAACTGCGGCGCAGGAGCGGGTTTGACGCCAGTCGCGCCGTCCGCCAACGTCCGAGGATGGACTCCACCCCAACTCCCCCCCCGGCCGCCCCGCTTTCCAACGACGCGAAGATGTGGGCGACGCTCTGCCACCTGTCCGCTCTCAGCGGTTTCATCGTGCCCTTCGGCTCCCTGATCGGTCCGCTCATCATTTGGCAGCTGAAGAAGAACGAGTTCCCGATCGTCGATGATCAGGGCAAGGAAGCCCTGAACTTCCAGATCACCACCCTGATCGCCGCCATCGTCTCCGGCATCCTGATCTTCGTGGCGATCGGCATCGTGCTGCTCATCGTGGTCGCTATCGCGTCCCTGGTGCTCACCATCATCGCCGCGATCAAGGCCAACAACGGGGAAACCTACCGGTACCCGTTCGCCCTGAGGCTCATCAAGTAAGGATGAGCCCGGCCCGAACCGCGTGAACGCCTGCTGGGACCTGCTCAAGCTCCTCGCGGATCCGACGCGGCTGCGCCTGCTCTCCCTGCTGCACCGGGAGGAACTCTCGGTGGCGGAGTTGCAGGACATTCTGGGCATGGCCCAGTCCCGCATCTCGTCGCAGTTGGCGCTGCTGCGGCAGGCGGGACTGGTCTCCGACCGGCGCGACGGCAAGAAAGCCTTCTACTCGCTGCATCCCGGGCTGTCCGGCGCCCAGCAGGACCTGCTGCGCGCCGCCTGGGATGCGGTCGCGGGGGAATTGGGGGCCGACCGCGACAACCTGGAGCGGATCCTCGCCAGGCGGCGGGCGCATCAGGAGCAGTACTTCAACCTGATCGCGGGCAAGCTCGGCCGAAACTACTGTCCGGGCCGGTCATGGCAGGCCATCGGCCACCTCGCCCTCCGTCTCGCTCCACCCGTCGTGGTGGCCGACCTCGGCGCCGGCGAGGGGCTGATCTCCCAACTCCTCGCCCGGCGCGCCCGGCAGGTCTGGTGCATCGACAACTCGCCCCGCATGGTCGAGGTCGGCTCCGAGCTCGCCGCCCGCAACAGGCTGAGCAATCTGACCTACCGCCTCGGCGACATTGAAAAGGTGCCGCTGCCCGACGAGTCCGTCGACGTCGCCATCCTCAGCCAGGCGCTGCACCACGCCCATCATCCCCAGACCGCGGTGAACGAGGCCTTCCGCATCCTGCGGCGCGGCGGCCAGTTGGTGGTGCTCGACCTCAAGGCGCACGGCTTCGAGCGGGCCCGCGAACTCTACGCGGATGTCTGGCTGGGGTTCGGGGAAAGCGCCCTGCACCGCTTCCTGCGGCAGGCCGGCTTCGAGCAGGTCGAGGTTTCCCTCGTTGCCCGCGAAGAGCAGGAGCCGCACTTCGAGACCATCCTCGCCTGCGGCATCCGACCCGGCAGCGCCTCCGCCATCCCCGCCGCCCCCGCCGCCGCGGCACTGGACTAGTCAGCGGGCGGACTCCAGCCGCCCACAGCCGCCGCCAACGCACCGCATCCGTCGGTGCGCAGCCTCACTCAAAGCGCACGCGGGCGCGGTGGAACTGCTCACAGAGCGCGAGCACATCGCGACCGCCGGAAAGCGTCAGGGCTTCCTCCGCGAGCACCCGCGCATCCGCCAGCGTCAGCGCGCGCACGACGTACCTCACCGCCGGGATCAGCGGCGGGGTCATGCTGAGTTCATCCACCCCGAGTCCGAGCAGCAGCGGCGCCAGCACGGGATCGCCCGCCATTTCGCCGCAGACGCTCACCTTGATGCCGGCGGCGTGGGCCTCGCGGACGATGTGCCGGATCGTGCGGATGACGGCCGGGTGCGTGGGTTCGTACAGGTGCGCGATGCGGTCGTTCACCCGATCAATCGCGAGCAGGTACTGAATGAGGTCGTTGGTCCCGATGCTGAAGAAGGCATTCCGCGTCGCGAGCAGGTCCGCCGTGTACGCCGCGCTCGGGATCTCGATCATCGAGCCCACCGCCAGGGTCTCGTCGAAGGCGACGCCCGCCGCGCGAAGTTCCTCGCGGCACTCCTCCAGCACGACATTCGCCCGCGCCAGTTCCTCGCACCCGCTGATCATCGGGTACATGAGCTTCACGTTGCCGTAGGCGCTGGCCCGCAGGATCGCCCGGAGCTGCTCCTTGAAGAGGTTCGGGTTCTCCAGGCAGAAACGGATCGCCCGGAAACCCAGGAAGGGGTTGTCCTCCCGCGGAAAGAGGCCGGGGTTGCCCTCCATCGCCTTGTCGCCGCCGAGGTCGAGCGAGCGGATCACCACCGTCGCCGGCGCCAGTTGCTCCGCCACCTTGCGGTAAGCCTCAAACTGCTCCTCCTCGCCCGGAATGTGCGAGCCGTTCAGGTACAGGAACTCCGTCCGGTACAGGCCCACACCCGCGGCGCGGTAGTCCTTCACCAGCGGGACCTCCTCGGCGTTCTCGATGTTCGCCCGCAACACCACCTCCACTCCATCGAGCGTGACCGAGGGCCGCTGGTTGGCCTGCAGCAGCCGCTCCTCGAGGGACTTTTTCTGGACCTGGATCTTGCCGTACCGGAACAGCGTCTGCTCCGACGGGTGCACGATCACCAAGCCGTCGTAGCCGTCGACGAGGATCCAGTCACCATGATGCACCTTGGCGCTGAGGCCGCGGGCGCCGACCACCGCCGGGACCTTCATCGAGCGGGCGACGATGACCGCGTGACTGGTCTTGCTGCCCGAATCCGTGATCACCCCCAAGGCGTGACTGCGGTCGATGCTGGCCGCATCCGAGGGGGAAATGTCGTTGGCAACGACGACCCGTTTATCGACGAGGCGGGAGAGGTTTTCCGAGGACTGCCCGAGGAGGTTCGCCAGCACGCGCTGCGCGACGTCGCGGATGTCCCCCGACCGCTCCCGCAGGTACTCATCGTCAATCTGCGTGAAGGCATCGACGTACCGGCGGGCGACGTCGTTGAAGCAGCTCTCGATGTTCCGCCCGGACTTTTCGAAGGAGCGAATCGTCTCCGCGATCAGGGCCTGGTCCTCAAGCACGAGGAGATGCGCATCGAAGATCCGGGCTTCGTCCGCGCCGAGGTTGCGCTCCACCTCGTCGCGGATGCGCTGGATCTGCTCGCGCGTCACGAGGATCGCCCGCTCGAACCGGGCCACTTCCTCCAACCACTTCCCGGACTCGACCTCGTACGTCGGCACCTCCAGATCGGACTGCAGATAGACAAACACCTGCCCATACGCGATCCCGTGCGAGGCGGCGATGCCTTGCACCACGAGTTCGGGCTTCGGGTGGGCCTGCTCGGACATGGAGGGGAATGGCGCCGGGTCGGAGGGGGTGCGACGACGCCGGGGGGAGCTTTAGCCCCGCCTGCAGAGAGGGGTCAACGCGGATTTCCGTCGCGCCACAAAAGCATGCCGTCCGGGCGCGGCGCGCACGCGGTTCACGCCAGCCGGGTCGCCGCGAAGAACGCCTCCGCGCCCCACGCCGCGAACACCCTTGCCCGAAGGGCCTCGGTCACCGCCGCCAGCCGCGGTGCGGGCACTCCGTCCGGCGCGAACGCAAAGCAGCAACTGCCGCTGCCGCTCATGCGCACGTCCAGTTCCAGTTCCTCCCGCACCTGGTCCGCGAGCGCAGGCAGGGCGAGGTACTTGCCAAACGCGACGCGCTCCAGGGTGTTGCCGGGCAGCGCCCGGAGCGGAGCGGCCGGATCGGCGAGCCATCGCGCCAAGGCCGCCTCAGCCTCGTCCGGTCGTTCGTACGCCGTCGCGCCCAGCGCCGCGAGCCGCCGGAACGCCCACGGGGTCTCGATGCCCCAAGCAGGCTTGAAGAGCCACACCGGCCGACCCGAGACCCGCCGCGCCACCGCCGCCGCCACCGGTTCAATCCGTTCCCCACGGCCGCGCATCAACACCGGTCCGTCCGCCAGAAAGAGCGGGCAATCCGACCCCAGCTGCGCCGCCAATCCCGCCCGCACGCTGGCGCTCAAACGGGTCCCCGCCAGGCGATCCAAGGCCCGCAGCGCCGTCGTCGCATTGCTGCTGCCCCCGCCCAGCCCCGCCCCACGGGGAATGCGTTTCTCGAGGTGAAAGTGCACGCCACCCGTCCAACCCGACACCGCCCGGAAGGCCTGCTCGGCGCGGAGGACGAGGTTGCTCGCATCCACCGGCAGCGTGGGGTCATCGCAGGTCAGGCTCGCCGTCCCATCCGGACCCGGCATCACCGTCAGCGTATCCGCCAGCGCCAGCGGGCTGACGAGCGACACGAGTTCGTGGAAGCCGTCGGCGCGGCGGCCGACCACGGCGAGCGTGAGGTTCAGCTTGGCCGGCGAGGAGAGGACAAGGGCGGTGCTCACGGGGAACAGTCCCAGCCTGCACGCAGTCGCCACCCAAGCTGAAGCCGAAACCATCCGCTTTCCCGGTTTGCCAGCCGGCGTACCGGAGGCCTATTCCTGAGGGGCTCCCTCGTTTCGCCTTCGTTCCTCCTCCTTCTCCATGGCCTGCGATCTCATCCTTGTCCTCGACGAACCGTCCCCCCGCGTGGTCCAGCCGCTCCTGCGCGCCCTTTCCGGGGAGATTCGCTGGGTGAAGATCGGGCTGCAGATGTTCACCGCCTGCGGTCCGGACTGCGTGCGCGAGATCGCCGAGCAGGGCTTTAAGGTCTTCCTCGATCTCAAGCTCCACGACATCCCGAACACCGTGGGCCACGCCGTGGAATCCGCCGCCCGCCTGCCCATCCACATGCTCACGCTCCACACCTGCGGCGGAGCGGAAATGATGCGCCGGGCCGTCGCCGCCCAGCGGGCCACGCGGCCCGAGCTGCTGCTGCTCGGCGTGACGGTCCTGACGTCGATGGGGACGGCCGACCTGAACGCCGTCGGCGTGCCCGGCGCCCCCGAGGACCAGGTGCTGCGGCTGGCGAAACTCGCCACCGACTCCGGCCTCGCGGGTCTGGTCTGCTCCCCGCTGGAAATCGCCCCGCTGCGCGCGGTCCTCCCCGCCGCCACACAGCTGATCACCCCCGGCATCCGGCCAAGCGGCGCGAAGGCCGATGACCAGACGCGCGTCCTCACCCCGGCCCAAGCGGCCGCCGCCGGCGCCAACTTCCTCGTGGTCGGGCGCCCGATCTCGCAGGCCACAGACCCCGCCGCCGCCGCCCGCGCCATCCTCGCGGAAATCGCCGGCCGCGGCGCCACGCCATGAGCCGCACCGCCGCCATTCTCCTCGCCGCGGGCAGCGGCCGCCGGATGGACGGGGTCGTCGAGGACAAGGTCCTCGCCCCCCTCGCCGGGAAACCCGCCTTCGCCCACGTCGTCGCCGCCTTCCTCGCCAGCCACGCCGTCGACTTCTACGTCATCGTCCACCGCGATGCCGCGCAGTCGCTCCGGCTCTCCGCCTACGCCCCCACCCCCGCACACTTCGTCCGCGGCGGCGCGGAACGTCAGGACTCCGTCGCCCGCGCCCTCGCCGTCCTGCCCGACGACGTCGCCCACGTCTTCATCCACGACTGCGCCCGCCCGCTCATCCGGCCCGAGCAGATCGCCGCGCTGCGCCGCATCGTGCTGCGCGAGGAGGCCGTCGCCCTCGCCCACCGGGTCACCGATACAGTCAAGGTCCACCAGGACTCCGGCCACCTCCGCACGCTCGACCGCTCCCGTCTCTGGGCTATGGAGACTCCCCAGGTGTTCGCGCGTCCGCTCATCGTGCGCGCCTACGCCCGCGTCGCCGCACGGGGCCAGCGGATCACCGACGATGCCCAGGCCGTCGAGGGCCTGCGCCATCCGATCGCCTTGCTCGAAAATCCCCACCCGAATCCCAAGCTCACCACCCCCGCCGACCTCGCATGGTGCGAGTACCTGCTCCGCCAGCGTCACGCCGCCGAGGCCTGAGGCCCCGGCACAGCCGGACCCGCTTTCCCGCGCCTTCCCTCTCCTCCGCTCGTCGCTCTCCTCCACCCGTCGCTTTTCTTCGCCCCTCGCTCGCGGATGGTCCTTCCCTCTCTCCCGGCGACGCTCCCCTTCCTCCCATGCGCATCGGTCACGGCTACGACATCCACCGGCTCGTCCCCGGGCGCCCGCTCGTGCTCGGCGGGGTCCGCTTCGACACCGACTACGGGCTGGAGGGCCACAGCGACGCCGACTGCCTGACGCATGCGATCTCTGATGCGTTGCTGGGCGCGGCCGGCCTGCCGGACATCGGTCATTTTTTTCCCAATACGGATGAATCACTCCGCGGCATCGACTCCCAGGTGTTGCTGCAGCGGGTGATCGCCGAGCTCGCCCGCCGCGGCTGGGCACCGGTCAACATCGACGCCACCGTCATCGCCGAGCGGCCCCGCCTGCTCGCCCGCGTGCCGGAGATGAAGATGCGGCTCGCCGCCAGCACCGGCCTCGCGCCCGACGCCATCGGCATCAAGGCGACGACCAACGAGGGCGTCGGCGACCTCGGCCGCGGCGTCGCCATCGCGGCGCACGCCGTCGCCCTGCTCCAGCGCGCCTAGCCGGCGCGGACGTGTGATGCGCCGCTCCGCCTCCATCGTCAGTCTCGGCGTTTCCCTGCTGGCGGTCTTCGCGGTCATCAGCGGGGGTTGCCGCGCCCGCGACACCGCCGTCGAGCAGGGGCTCCGCGACCAGATCCTCCACCGCGGCTTCAGCCCGGACATCGCCGACCTCGATCCGCACGTCGCGATGATGGTGAGCGACTACGGCGTGATCTCCGCCTTCTTCGAGGGCCTGGTCGCCGAGGACCCGCGCGACCTGCATCCCGTCCCAGGCGTCGCGGAGCGCTGGACGGTGTCCGCAGACGCCACCGCCTACACCTTCCACCTGCGGGCGGACGCCCGCTGGTCCAACGGCGACCCGGTCACCGCCGCAGACTTCCTCGCTTCGTGGCGTCGCGCCCTCACGCCCTCCTTCGGCTGCGAGAACGCGGCGCTTCTCTACGTCGTGCGCGGCGCGGCCGACTTTCACCAGGGCCGGACGACGCGCTTTGCCGACGTCGGCTTCGCCGCGCCGGACGCGCGGACCGTGGTCATCACGCTGGACCGTCCGACCCCCTATTTTCTCTCCCTGCTGCAGCACTGGGTGTGGTGGCCGGTGCACCTGCCGACGTTGGAGAAGGCGGGGAACCCCTACGCCCGCGGGACGCGCTGGACGCGCCCGGAGACCTTCGTCGGCAACGGACCGTTCCGGCTCAAGGAATGGACGATCGGCCAGCGCATCGTCGGCGTGAAGAGCGACACCTACTGGGACGCCGCCACCGTCCGGCTCCGGGAGCTCCGCCTTTATCCGATGGAGGACATCAACGCCGAGGAGCGCGCCTTCCGCGGCGGGCAACTGCACGTGACGGAAGCGGTGCCGGCGGCGAAGATCGATGCCTACCGAGCCGCGGCGACGGGCGAACTGCGGATGGATCCCGCGCTCGGCACGTACTTCTATCGCCTGAACGTGAAGCACCCGTTCCTCGAAAAGCGCGAGGTCCGGCAGGCACTCGCGCTGGCGGTGGACCGCGAGGCGATCGTCACGCGCATCCTGCGCGGGACGCAGGTGGCGTCAGCCGCCTTCACGCCCAGCGGCGTGGCCGGATACGAGCCGCCCCAAGGGTTGGAGTACAATCCCGATGCCGCGCGGGCCCGCCTCGCGGCGGCCGGCTACCCCGGCGGTCAAGGCGCACCGACCTTCGAGTTGCTCTTCAACACCTCCGAGAATCACCGCGCGATCGCCGAAGCGCTGCAGGAAATGTGGCGCCGCGAGCTCGGTCTCTCCGTGCGCCTCGTCTCAATGGAGGGCCGCACCGTCCTCGACGCGCGCCGCACCAGGCAGTTCCAGCTCCTGCGCTCCAGCTGGGTCGGCGACTACGCCGACCCCATGACCTTCCTCGCGGTCTGGCGCGCGGCGAGCGGCAACAACTACACCGGCTGGCAGAGTCCGGCCTACGAGGCCCTGCTCGACCGCGCGGAAGACACCCGCCTCCCGGAGGAGCGCTGCCGCCTGCTCCGCGAAGCCGAGGGCATGCTCCTGCAGGATGCGCCGCTCATCCCCCTGTACCGCTACACCCACGTCTACCTCCTCCACCCCGGCGTCCGCGGCTGGCATTCCAATCCCATGGGCCGCCACCCGTACAAGCGCGTCTGGCTGGAACCAACCCGCTGAGTCCGCTGGACCTTGACGGATTCCTGCACTCACCTTCCGTATGATCCGACGTTTCCTGACCCTCTCCGGCGCGGCCCTCCTCCTCCTCGCCGGCTGCAAACCCCGCGACGCCGCCACCCCCTCCGCCACCGCGACCCCGGCCGCGGGCGCCAAGGTGCTCTACCTCGGCAACGGCACCGAGCCGCAGGACCTCGACCCGCAGGTCGTCACGGGCGTGCCGGAAAACAAGATCGTCAACGCTCTCTTCGAAGGCCTCGTGGCCTACGGCCCGAGCGGTCAAGGCACGATCCCCGCCGCCGCCGCCAGCTGGAGCATTTCGGAGGACGGACTCGTCTACACCTTCAACCTCCAGCCCAACGGACGCTGGTCCAACGGCGACCCGGTCACCGCGGCCGACTTCGTCGGGTCGTACCGCCGCATCCTCAACCCCAAGCTCGCGTCCGAATACGCCAACAAGCTCTACCCGGTGGTCGGCGCCCGCGAATTCCATGAGGGCAAGCTGCAGGACTTTTCGCGGACCGGCTTCAAGGCCCTCGATGCCCGGACGCTGCAGATCACGCTCAAGCGCCGCACCTCGTTCCTCATTGAGTCGATGAAGCACTACGCATGGTTCCCCGTGCACCTGCCGACCGTCGAGAAGTTCGGCGGACTTGAGCGCAAGGGCAGCGCGTGGACGCGGGCCGGCAACCTCGTCGGCAACGGTCCCTACACGCTCACCGAGTGGTCCATGCAGCAACGCATCATCGTCGACAAGGCACCGACCTACTGGGACCGCGATGCGCTCCGGACCGACCGCATCATCTTCTATCCCACGGAGAACATCGAGACCGAGGAGCGCATGTTCCGGACGGGCCAGCTGCACAAGACCAACGAGCTGCCGCTGGACAAGACGGATGTCTACCGCCGCGAGCAGCCGGAGAGCCTGCGGATCGATCCGCTCCTCGGCATCTACTTCTTCCGGATCAACCTCACGCGCCCCCCGCTGAACGACAAGCGCATCCGCCGCGCCCTCGCCCTCGCGATCAACCGTGAGGTCATCGTGGGGAAGGTCACGCGGCAGAACCAGCAGCCCGCCTACAACGCCTGCCCGCCGATGGAGAGCTTCACGTCCCCGGCGCGCCTCGCCGGCGATCTCGCGGAGGCGCGCCGCCTCCTCGCCGAGGCCGGCTATCCTGAGGGCAAGGGCCTGCGTCCGATCGAACTGCTCTACAACACCAGCCAGAACCACAAGAAGATCGCTGAGGCGCTGCAGCAGATGTGGCGCCAGAATCTCGGGGTCGACATCGCCCTCGTGAACCAGGAATGGAAGGTCTACTTGGATTCCCAGGACACGCTGGCCTACGACCTCTCGCGCGCCGGCTGGATCGCGGATTACGTGGATCCCAACACGTTCTTCGACCTCTGGCGCACCGGCGACGGCAACAACGACACCGGCTTCGCCAACGCTGAGTACGATCGCCTGCTCGAGGAGGCGCTCGGCACCGCCGACGAGACGGCCCGCCGCGCCCTCTACGCCCGGATGGATGCGATCCTGATGGATGAACTGCCGATCATCCCGCTCTACTTCTACACGCGCACCTACGCCGCCAACCCGCGCCTCCAGTCGCCGCCGAACTTGGTCGAGACGCCGAACTACAAGTTCATCTACCTGCGGGACTAGTTCGCGTCCGCGCCTCGCCGTCCGCCCGGCCGCCGCGCGGGGCGGGGCCACACGCGCGCCCGATCTCGGCCCGCCACCGGCCCGCCGGAGCGGGCCCCGCCCTCCGCCTGCCGCCTTGCCTTCGCCTCAAAAGGGCTGAAGGCTCCCGCCCGCATGCTTCGGTTCTTCGCGTCGCGCCTGCTGCAGTCCCTCCTGGCGCTGATCATCATCATCACGGCTACGTTCTTCATGCTCCGCTTCGTGCCGGGCGGTCCGTTCACGACCGAGAAGGCCGTCACGCCGGAAATCCTCCGAAATCTGGAGGCGCACTACGGGCTCGATCAGCCGCTCTGGAAGCAGTACCTCGACTACCTCGGCAGCCTCGCGCGAGGGGACTTCGGCCCCTCCTTCAAGTACCCGAACCGCACGGTCAACGAAATCCTCGCCGACAAGCTGCCCGTCTCGCTTGAGTTGGGCGTCCTCTCCCTGCTGGTCGCGCTGCTGATTGGCCTGCCCCTCGGCATCCTCGCCGCGGTCCGCCGCAACACGTGGGTCGACTACGTCGCGTCGTCGTTCGGCATGGTCGGCATTTCCATCCCGACCTTCGTGGTCGGTCCGCTGCTGGTCCTCGCCCTTGCGATCCACCTCGGCTGGTTCAACGCCTCGGGCTGGTACTCCCCCATCGACCGGATGCTGCCCTGCCTCGTGCTCGGCATCGCCTACGCGGCGCCGATCTCGCGCCTGACCCGCGGCGGCATGCTCGAGGTCCTGAGCCAGGACTTCATCCGCACCGCCCGCGCCAAGGGCGCCTCCGAGCTGCGGGTGGTGATGCGGCACTCGCTCAAGGGCGGCCTGCTGCCCGTGGTGTCGTTCCTCGGGCCCGCCATCGCTGGGATCCTCACCGGCTCGTTCGTGATCGAGACCATCTTCCAGATCCCCGGCATCGGCCGCGAATTCGTCAACAGCGCCTTCAACCGCGACTACACCCTCGTGCTCGGCACGGTCATCCTCTACGCGGTCCTGATCATGGCGCTCAACCTCGCCGCCGACGTGGTGCAGGCGTGGATGAACCCCAAGGTCCGGCTCGAGGCCTGATCGGCCCCCCGGCCACCCCGATGTCCGCCTCCGTCACTTCCCCCGTCGCCTCACCCGCCGCCGCCCCCGAGGAGGGCAGCTCGCTCTGGCACGACGCCTGGCTGCGCCTGCGCAAGAACCGCCTCGCCGTCTTCGGCGCCGCCACCCTCATCATCGTCGCCCTGGCCTGCTTCGTCGGACCGTTCTTCAGCCCGTACGGCTACGAGGAGCAGAACCTCGATCTCGGCGCCGCCGGTCCCAGCGCCGCCCACTGGCTCGGCTCCGACACGCTCGGCCGCGACCTGCTCGTCCGCCTGCTCTACGGCGGCCGCGTCTCGCTCGGCGTGGGCCTCGCCGCCACGTTCGTCGCCCTCACCATCGGCGTCGTCTACGGCGCGATCGCCGGCTACTCCGGCGGCAAGCGCGACGCCGTGATGATGCGCGCGGTCGACATCATGTACTCGCTGCCGTTCACGATCTTCGTGATCCTGCTGATGGTGTTCTTCGGGCGGAACATCATCCTGCTCTTCGTAGCCATCGGCGCGGTGGAGTGGCTCACGATGGCCCGCATCGTCCGCGGCCAGGTCATGGCGGTGAAGCGCATGGAATTCATCGAGGCCGCCCGCTCCCTCGGCTTCGGCCGGCGCCGGATCATCTTCCGTCACATCCTGCCCAACATCCTCGGGCCGATCATCGTCTACACCACGCTCACCATCCCGGGCGTCATGCTGCTCGAGGCCTTCCTCAGCTTCCTCGGCCTCGGCGTCCAGCCGCCCATGAGTTCGTGGGGCGTGCTGATCAAGGACGGCGCCGAGAAGATGGAGGAGTTCCCGTGGCTGCTGATCTTCCCGGGCACGGTCTTCTCGCTGACGCTGTTCTCGCTCAACTTCCTCGGCGACGGGCTGCGCGACGCGCTCGACGTGCGCGCGAGCAAGGACTGAGCCGCCGCCGCCCGAGCCGTCATGCGCGCCCTTCGCCGAATCCGGCCGTACCTGCGCTTCCTGCGGCCGGTGCGGGTGCACCTCGCCGGAGCGATCCTTTTCGGACTCCTCTACGCGGCGGCCACCGGCCTCGGGATCCCGACCCTCACCAACTACGTCTTCCCGCGCATCTTTACCAACGGCGGCGAACGAATGGCGTGGGGCGACGTTCTGCTCGTCGCCGCCTACATCCCGTTCATCTTCCTCGTCCGCGCCGTCGCCGGCTACCTGAACGGCGTCCTCATCCAGTTCGCCGGCACGCGGGTGCTCGAGGGGCTCCGTCTCGACTACTTCCGCAAGCTCCAGATCCTGCCACTGTCGTTCGTCCAGAACCGCCAGACCGGCGACCTGATTTCACGGGGACTCGCCGACACGACGCAGCTGCAGTTCGTGCTCACGCAACTGGCGAACGATGGCATCAAGCAGCCGGGCACGCTGCTCTTCGCACTCGGCTTCCTCGGATTCAAGGCCGCCGAAGCCGAGGGTGTGGCCTTGATGCTGGTCTGCCTCGCCGTCGTCCCGCTCGTCGTCCTGCCGGTGCGGTACATCGGACGCAAGGTGACCCGCCGCGCGCAGGAGCTGCAGGCGCAGCTGGGCGCGGTCACCGCCCTGCTCTCCGAGAACCTGTCCGCCGCCCGCGAGGTCCGCGCCTACGGGCTTGAGGGCCATGAGACGTCGCGCTTCGAGGCCCTGACCCGGCGGCTGTTCACGTCGCAGATGAAGATCACCAAGTACGCGCAGGCCCTCAGCCCCGCGATCGAGGTGATCGCCGCCTTCGGCGTCGCCGGCACGCTGCTCTACGCGTTCTCGGCGGGGGTTTCCAAGGACGACTTCCTCGGGGTCGTGACCGCCCTGTTCCTCGCCTACGAACCGATCAAGAAACTGGGCGCGCTGAACAACGAGCTCAGCCGCGCCGTCGCCTCGCTGGATCGCCTTGAGGTGGTGCTCCTCGCCCCGGTGGAAGTCGCCGATCCGGCGCGGCCCGCCGCGATTCCGGACGGCCAGCTCCGCGGCGGGGTGCAGTTCGACGCCGTCTCGTTCGCCTACGTCCCGGGCCAGCCGGTGCTGCGCGAGGTCACCATCGACATTCCCCCGGGCACGGTCTGCGCGCTGGTCGGTCCGAGCGGCGCGGGCAAGAGCACCTTCGCCAATCTCGTCCCGCGCTTCTTCGAGGCCAGCAGCGGCGCGGTCCGCATCGACGGCATCGATGTCCGCGATCTGCGCATCGCCGACCTGCGCGGCCACATCGCCGTGGTCTCCCAGGATCCGGTGCTCTTCAACGAATCGATCCGCAACAACCTGCTGCTGGGGCGCCCGTCCGCGACCGAGGCGGAGGTGATCGCGGCGGCGAAGGATGCCTTCGCGCACGACTTCATCGTCGCCGAGCCCGAGGGCTACGCCACGACCGTCGGCGAGCGCGGGGGCCGGCTCTCCGGCGGCCAGCGGCAGCGGCTGGCGCTGGCCCGAGCGTTCCTGCGCAACGCGCCGATCCTGATCCTCGACGAGGCCACCAGCGCGCTCGACAGCGAGAGCGAGGCCGCGGTGCAGCAGGCGCTGCAGAAACTGATGGTCGGAAAGACGGTCTTCATCATCGCCCACCGTTTCTCCACCATCCGCGCCGCGTCCCTGATCCTCGTCTTCGAAGAGGGGCGCATCGTCGCGCGGGGCTCCCACGCCGAGCTGCACGCGTCCTGCGCACTCTACCGCAACCTCTACGACCGGCAGAGCGCCGGCGCCTGAGCGTTCGCCGCGCCGCCCCCACCCGGTCATGGCCGCCGCCACGCCCCGCATCCTCGTCATCCGCCGCCGCTACCTCGGCGATGTCGTGCTGCTCGGGAGCGTCTTCGCCAGCCTGCGCGCCCACTGGCCGGAAGCATCGATCTGCGTGCTCACCGAGGCCGCGTACGCCGAGGTGCTGGGCCTCAATCCCGACGTCGCCCACGCGCTCGTCTTTCCGTCGTCCGTCACCGGTTGGCCGCGGTTCATCCGCACGCTCCGCGCCGCCCGGTTCACGCACGTGCTCGACTTCGACAACAACGATCGCACGGCACTGGTCACGCGTCTCTCCGGCGCGCCGGTCCGCGTGACCTACGACCGCGAGATCAACCCGTTCCGGCATCGCTGGGCCTACACGGGCTCGGCGAAGATCACGAACGCGTTCTACACGTCGGAGCACATCACCGAGACCTACCTCGCGCTGCTCAGCGCACTCGGCGTGCCCGCCTCCGTCCGCACGGTCCGCCTCGTCCCGCGCGTCACCGACCGCGACGTGGTCCGCGCGCTGCTGGGGCCCGCGGCAGCGCCATCGCCCGCCGGAGCGTCCGCGGCGGGCGGTTCCGCCCCGCGCGCCGGGAGCGTCGGCGTGCGCCGGGCCCCGCGCGTGCTCGTCCACCCGGGCAGCCGCAGCCCGTTCCGGATCTGGCCCGCCGAGCGGTTCGCGGCAGTCTGCGATCGGTTGCAGGACGAACTGGGCGCGCAGGTCTTCCTCGTCGCGGGTCCGGGTGAACAGGCCCTGGTGCGCGCGATCCGCGGCCACGCGCAGAGCCATCTCGTGGCGCTGAGCCAGCGCTTCAGCGTCGGGCAATTCGCCGCGCTGCTCGCGGAATTCGACGTGATGCTCTGCCACGACAGCGGGCCGATGCACGTCGCCGCCTCCGTCGGCACGCCCGTCGTCGCCCTCTTCGGCTCGCAGAATGCCGCGATCTGGCGGCCGCTGGGGCCGCGCCACACCGTGCTGCAGACGCCGCTGCCCTGCACGTGCCTCGGCGCAGCGGCACCCGACCCGTGCGTGCCATCCGACTCCTACCGGAGCTACTGCGTGCGCAAGCTCGAGCCCGATCTCGTCTTCTCCGCCCTGCGTGCCACGCTCGCCGACGCCCCCGTTCGCCATGCCTGACACGCCGCTCACCGTCACGATCGCGATCCCGACTTACCGGCGGCCCGCGCTGCTGCAGCAGACGCTGGAGGGGCTCGTCCAGCAGGACTACCCGGCGGAGCAGTTGGAAATCCTGATCATCGACAACCACTCCCGCGACGAGACCCGCGCCGTGGTCGAGCGCTTCGCCGGCGCGCGGCACGTCCCCCGCTATGTCCTCGAAACCCAGCAGGGCGCAAACTTCGCGCGCAACCGGGCGATCGCGGAGGCGAAGGGCGAGGTGATCGCGTTCGGCGACGACGACATCCTCATCGGGCCGGAGTGGGTGCGGGAGATCGTCCGTCCCTTCGCCGAGAATCCCCCCGGGCGCGTCGGTGCGGTGGGTGGCGAGGTGATCCCCGTCTTTCCCGAGGGCTGCCCGCCTTGGGTGGCGGTGTTTCACGGGCCGCAGGCCTTCCGCAACGAGGCGGGCCCGCTGCGTCCCGGTCAAGTGCCAATGAGCGCGAGCCTCGCGTTCCTGCGGCGGACTTTCGGCGAACTCGGCGGCTTCGATACGACGGTGGGACGCAAGGGCTCGGTGATCTTCGGGGGCGACGAGAACCTCGCGATCCGGCGGTTGCAGCAGGCGGGCTACGAGGTGTGGTTCGCGCCGGCCGCCCGGGCGCGGCACCAGATGCCGGCCAGCCGCACCACGCTCCGCTACGTGCGCAAGCACGCCTTCGACTCCGCGCGCTCGCGGGTGGTGGGGCGGATGCGGGAGGATCGGGAGCGAGGCCGCTCATCCGCCGGCTACCTCGCCTCGCGCTTCGTCGGCAACGTCGCCAAGGCCGCCGGCTTCGCCGCCTTGGCCGCCCTGAGCTTTGTGGTCTTCTGTCCCGATGCGGCGCGCCAGAACCTCGTCCGGTCCTGGCGCAGCTGCGGTTACCTCTACCAGATCGCGCGCAGCGCAACCGTTCGGGTCTGACGCTTGCCCCCGGCCTTCGGCTCGGTTTGGGTGGGACCGTCGCTCCCACGCCACGTCCCATCGTTTCCGTCCACTGCACCCCGTCGAACCAACTGGGACCCGGCGGACCGCCCGCCGTCACTTCCTTCTCCTCCCGCCTTGAACCGCCCCCCCCTCACGCTGTCCGTCGTGATCGTTGCCCGCAACGAAGGCCGGATCCTGCCCCGCTGCCTCGCGAGCGTGCACGGGTGGGTCGACGAGATCATCGTCGCGCTGAACGGCACCACCGACGACAGCGCCGAAGTCGCGGCACGCTCCGGCGCCGCCGTGCACACCGTGGAGTGGCGCGGGTACCGCGACACCAAGAACGACGCCCTCGCCCTCGCCCGCCATCCGTGGGTACTCTGCCTCGACGCCGATGAGGAAGTGTCCGGCGCCCTGCGGCGGGACATCGAGGCGTTCTTCGCCGCCGGACAGGATGCGAGCCACGCCGGGGCCCGCTTTCCCCGCAAGGTGTGGTTCATCAATCGCTGGATCACGCACGGTGACTGGTACCCCGATCTTTCCCTGCGCCTGATCGACCGCCGCCGGTCCCGCTGGGGCGGCGACGCGGTGGTGCACGAGAAGATGGAATGCGACGGCCCGGTCGCGCGGCTGCCCGGCGACCTGCATCATTACTCGTTCCCGAACCTCGCCACCCAGATCGCGAAGATCAACCCCTTCGCCGACCTCTTCGTCCGCCAGCAGCAGGAGCACGGGCGCCGGTTTTCCGCGATCAACGCCGTGGGTCGAGCGCTGTGGCGGTTCTTCCGCGGCTACGTGTTGAAAGCGGGTTTCCTCGACGGCTACCCGGGCCTATGCGCCGCGACGGTGAATGCCTTCGCCGTCTTCGCACGCCATGCGCGGCTGTACGAAGCGGAACGCGGCCGGCCCCCGCCGGACCTGTCCTGACCATGCCGTCGGATGCCGAACCCACCCGTTTCAGCCGCACCGCGGAGGATCTGATCGCCTCCCTGCGTCGCGTTCCGCTGGAGTCCAATCCCCGGACCCGCCGGCGGGCCACCCACGACGTCGCCGCGCTCGTCAACGAACTCGTGGTCCGCCACGGCATCGGCATCGAAACCCCCGAGCAGGCCATCCGCGAACAGTGGGCCGCGATCGTCGGCCCAGCCAACGCAGCTTATTCGCATCCCTTCCAGATCGATCCCAAAGGCCGCCTGATCGTGGTGACGAGCCACGCGATCGTCCGCAACGAGCTCTTTCTGCATCGATCAACTATCACCAAAAAAGTGCAACAGGTACCCGGTTGCAGTGCGGTCCGGGAAATTTTCCTGCGTTCCGGCTAGCCTAAACTTCGCGCTTGCGCCCGACGGGTGCAGGCGAGACTCTCCGCACTTGCGTTAGTGGATGCCCGTCAGGTTACGGGCGCCCACCATGCTTGGTCCCGCATTCCGCGGGATTGGAACGGTGTTGCCGGCCTAGCCTGCGGTTCTCCCCGCAGGCGCCGCGGGCGACACGGGAGCCGCACCCCGTCGCTCCCCTTCAGGCGTGTAACTCCATCAAAAACCATGTCCACCGCCATCGCTAAGCCCGAGATCATCGCTCAGTACAAGACCCACGATAAGGATACCGGCTCGTCCGAAGTCCAGATCGCGCTGCTCACCGCCCGGATCAATCACCTGACCGAGCACCTGCGCACGCATCGCAAGGATTTCCACAGCCGCCGCGGCCTCCTTCAAATGGCCAGCCGCCGCCGCAAGCTGCTCGACTACCTCAAGCGCGAGGATCTCGCGAAGTACTCCGACATCCTTCAGAAACTGAATCTGCGCAAGTAACCCTTCTCTGCACACGGGCGACCCGATCCGCGGGTCGCCCGTTGTCTTCACGACACTCGCCGACGTACGGGACATTTCCGCTTGCCGCCACGCCCTCCGGGGCCGGGGGCGCCAACCGGAAATCTCTCGTGATCGTCACGGGGATGCAGGGTGGAATTCCACCCCAACCGCGCCGCCGTCCCATCGGCGGCCTCAACCCAGGGCCTGCCGCCCGTCTCTTCCTGAGACCGGTCGGCGCCCAAACCCGCCGCAGGCCTCCCGCCTGCGCCACCGGGCCGCTTCAGGCGGTCGCCCGGCCGTACCTAAATCCGCCGACGCACGTACCTTCGTACGTCCGTCCGTCCGCCAGTCAGTCCGACCGCAAGTCATCGAAAGCAAGTCATGAATCAGAAATACAACGTCGTGGTTCCCGAACTCGGAATCACCTTCTCCACGGGCTCCATCGCCCAGCTCGCCAACGGCGCCGTCAATGTGTGCGTCGGCGAAACCAACCTCCTCGTCACCGCCTGCGTCGCTCAAACGATGCGCCCCGGCCAGGATTTCTTCCCGCTCACCGTCGACTACCGCGAGAAGTACGCCGCCGCCGGCCGCTTCCCGGGCGGTTACTTCAAGCGCGAAGGCCGTCCGTCCGAAAAGGAAATCCTCACGTCGCGCCTCTGCGATCGTCCGTGCCGCCCGCTCTTCCCCGAGGGCTTCCTCAATGAGGTGCAGATCATCGGCCAGCTGCTGTCGGCCGACCAGCTGAACGACGCCGACATCCCGATGGTCAACGGCGCGTCCGCCGCCCTCGCGATCTCCGACATCCCGTGGGCCGGCCCGATCGCCGCCGTGCGCGTCGGCCAAATCGACGGCCAGTTCGTCGCCAACCCGACGATCGAGCAGATGTTCGCCAGCAACCTCGACCTGATCTACGTCGGCACCGAGAGGGACATGCTGATGATCGAGGGCTCGGCCGACCAGATCTCCGAGGAGCGCTTCATCGAGGCCCTCGCGTTCGGCCATCAGTCCATCCAGCCGATCATCCGCGCCATCCGCGAGCTCGTCAGCCTCTGCGGCAAGCCGAAGGCCACGTTCGCCCTCGTCGGCGCCACCCCCGAGGCCCGCGCCATCATCGAGCGCGTCGTCCCCGCCGAGCGTCTCGCCACCGCCATCTTCGGCAAGGAAAAGGCCGCCCGCGGCGCCGCCGTCAAGGTGCTCAAGGAAGAGGCCAAGGCCGTCCTCCTCGCCGAACTCGGCGAGGGCAAGTTCACCGATGTCGACCTCAACGTCGTCTTCGAGGACCTGCAGTACAAGGCCTACCGCAAGACCGTCCTCGAGCGCGGCGTTCGCGCCGACGGCCGCAACGCCAAGCAGGTCCGCCCGCTCGACGCCCAGGTCGGCGTCCTCCCGCGCGTCCACGGCTCCGCCATGTTCCAGCGCGGCGACACGCAGAACATCGCCATCACCACGCTCGGACCGACCAAGGAAGCGCAGGACATGGACGGCCTGACCGGCGGTCCGACGTCAAAGTCGTTCATCCTCCACTACAACTTCCCGCCGTTCTCCGTCGGTGAAACCGGCCGCTTCACCGGCCCGGGTCGCCGCGAAATCGGCCACGGCGCGCTCGCCGAGCGCTCCCTCGTGCCGATCCTCCCGCCCGAGGACGTCTTCCCGTACTCCATCCGCGTCGTCTCCGAGATCATGGCCTCCAACGGCTCGACCTCGATGGCGTCGATCTGCGGCGGCTGTCTCGCCCTCATGGACGCCGGCGTGCCGATCATCGCCCCCGTCGCCGGCATTTCCTGCGGTCTGATGACCGAGAACGCGCCGGACGGCTCGATCGCGAAGTGGACGACCATCACCGACATCCTCGGTGAGGAAGACCACTTCGGCGACATGGACTTCAAGCTCGCCGGCACGACCAAGGGCATCACGGGCTTCCAGCTCGACCTCAAGATCAACGGCCTGCCCTTCGAAATCGCCAAGACCGCGATCTTTCAGGCCCGCGACGCCCGCATCGAAATCCTCAAGACGATGCTCCGCGCCCTCAGCGCCCCGCGCAAGGACCTGTCCACCTACGCCCCGCGCATCCAGACGATCCAGATCGATCCGGAAAAGATCGGCCTGCTCATCGGACCGGGCGGCAAGACGATCCGCCGCATCGTCGAGACGACCGGCGCGCAGATCGACATCGCCGAGGACGACTCCGGCAAGGTGTTCATCTACTCGAACAACGCCGACGCGATGAACCGCGCCGTGCAGGAAATCGACTCGCTCTGCGGCGGCGGCGCCCAGATCGAGATCGGCAAGATCTATCAGGGCCGCGTCACCGGCATCAAGGAGTTCGGCTGCTTCGTCGAGTGCCTCCCGGGCAAGGAAGGCCTCTGCCACATCTCCGAGCTCGCCGACATGCGCGTCCGCCGCACCGAGGATGTCGTCAAGATGGGTGAAACCATCTGGGTGAAGTGCGTCGGCATCGACGAGAAGTCGGGCAAGGTCCGCCTCTCGCGCAAGGCCGCCATGAAGGAACGCGAGCCGCAGGCCTAGGGTGGCACCCCCGCCCCCGAGGCCCCCGCCGCCTCCTAAGCTCGGCCCCATCACCGATCAGCACGATCGGTTCCCTTCCCGCCGGAGCCCCATACGGGCTCCGGCGTTTTTTTTGGCCGCGGCCCGCACGCCGGCGCGCCCACACCCTTGCGCTGGGCGCCCCAGCCTGACATCCCTCCCCTCCCGGTCCCGACGCGGGACCGCATTCCCATGAAGCTCCTGGTCACCAACGACGACGGCATCGACTCCACGTTTCTCCTCGAACTGGTCCGCGCCCTGAAGGACGCCGGCCACGCCGTCTTCGTCGTGGCGCCGAAGAGCGAACAGAGCTGGATCGGCTGCGCGAAGTCGCGCCACCGGACCGTCACGTCCACCGCGCTGCCGCCCTTGCTGGGTTGCCCGACCTGGACGGTCGACGGCACGCCGAGCGACTGCGTGAACATCGCCCTGGCGCATCTCCTGCCGCGGAGCGAGCGGATCGACGCCGTGGTCTCCGGCATCAACATCGGCCGCAACGCCTCCCTCGGCTTCATCCTCGCCAGCGGCACGATCGGCGGCGCGTGGGAAGGCGCGATCCACGGTCTCCCCGGCATCGCCCTCTCCCACGACCTGTCCGCCGAGGCCTTCGCCACCATCCGCGTGCAGGGCGGGCAACCCGACGCCCGCATCCTCGCGTCGGTCCGCACCGCCGCCGCCCGCGCCGCCGCCCTCCTCCCGGAACTGGTCGCCACAATCCCGGGTCCGGGCTTCGCGGTGCACAACCTCAACTTCCCTGACCCCTGCGCCGCCGACACCCCGATTGTCCGCACGGTCCCAGCCCACGTCGTCATCCCCGGTCTCTTCAGTCCCGCGGCCGACGACGGCACCCACCGCTTCGTCTTCCACCTTGGTGAGGACCGTTCCCCGACCGAGCCGCTGACGGACCGCATCGCCTTGGACACGGGACGAATCAGCCACACGATCCTCGATTACCGCGTCCTTGGTTCGGCCTTCGTGCCGCCCGGCCCCACCGCGTCACGGCCGGACGCCTCCGGCACGGCGGCGCATTGACGGCCCGGATCGAACGGCCAATCCTCACCCACTCCCCGCTCCGATGATCGAAGTCGAAAACCTCACCCGCATCTTCAGGACCTACCGGAAGAAGCCCGGTTTCTGGGGCGGCGTGAAAGGCCTGTTCCACCGGGAATTTGTCGAGACCGCGGCGGCGAACCAGATCTCGTTCTCGATCCCGGAGGGCACCTTTGTCGGCTTCCTCGGCCCGAACGGCGCCGGCAAGACGACGACGCTGAAGATGTTGTCGGGCCTGATCTACCCGACCAGCGGGTCCGCGCGGGTCGCCGGCTTCGACCCGACCCGGCGCGAGAACGCCTACCGCCGCATCTTCGCGCTGGTGCTCGGCCAGAAGAACCAGCTCTGGTGGGATCTGCCGGCCAACGAGTCGTTCATGCTCCTGCGGCACATCTACGACCTGCCCGCCGCCCAGTTCCGTGAAACCCTCGACGAGTTGGTCGCACTCCTCGGCGTGAAGGAAAAGCTCAACGTGATGGTCCGCGAGCTCTCCCTCGGCGAGCGGATGAAGATGGAGCTGATCGCGGCCCTGCTGCACCGGCCGCGCGTGCTCTTCCTCGACGAGCCGACGATCGGCCTCGATGTGGTCTCGCAACGCGCCGTGCGCCAGTTCCTCCGCGACTACAACCGCCGCTACCGCGTGACCATCCTGCTCACGAGCCACTACATGGCCGACATCAAGGAGCTGTGTGAGCGGGTGATCGTGATCGACAAGGGTCGGAAGATCTACGACGGCGCGCTTGACCGCCTCGAAGCCGGCACAGGGAGCCGCATGAAGATCGTCCGCTTCATCCCGAGTGACCTCGCGGCCTTCCCGGAGACCTGGAAGTCGGCCCACGGCGAAACCGCCCGCGATCCCGCCGACGGCCGGTTCACCGTCCGCGTGCCCGTCACGAACGTCGTCGCGGTCTCCCAGGAGATTCTCACCACCGGCACCGTGGCCGACATCACGATCGAGGACGTCCCGCTCGAGGACGTGATCGCCGAGTTGTTCAGCACCGCCCGCTGAGCGCAGGCCAGAGCGGACCGCCCCCGGATTCCGAGTCCGGGGTGGATTTCCGGGGGGTTGAGGAGTGGTCCGTCAAGCCGGGCCATCCGCACTGCATCCGTCGGACCTCGATCGACCGAAGGGCAGACATGGGGCCGTCCCTCGACGCCCCCCCGCGCACGCTGTCAGCTTTTCAGCGTGAAAACGACATACCCTCTCCGGGAGCTGCAGCGAGCGGCCGCCTCGGCGGTCCACGGGGCGGAGTCCGGGGCACTGGTCACGGTGACCCGCCGCGAGAAGCCGGTGGCGCATCTCATTTCGGACCAACGGCTGGGAGCCTTGCTGGAGACCCTCGAACTCGCCGGCAACCCCGACTTCGGGGCGGCACTCGCGTCGCTGAAAGCCGGAAAGATCAAATTCCGCGCCGCCTCCTCTCGGTGAGAAAACGGCCCGCCGTCGTGGCGGAGTCGGTCTGGCAGTACGTTGCGGCAATCGCTCCCGAACCCAGGCGACGCTGCAAGGCCGCCTTGCTCGCGCTGCCCTCCGGCGACACCCCGCGGTTGGAGGGCGACTACGCCGGGGATTTCCCGGCTCCGCGTCGGATCGCTCCGTTTCATCTACCGGGAGCATCAAGGTCGGATCGAGGTCTTCTACGTCGAGCAACGAAGGCTGGTCTACGAGCTGCCGGCCGCCCATCTCGGGCGGCTCTTCGACGGACGCTGACTCTCGCGCCGCCGGAAGGCAGGAGGTCCGGCCACGGCGGCGGGTCGCCAGTGAGTTGCATAGGGCACTGCGGAGGGGCACCTCACAGGCTTAAAAAGTAATGAGAATGAAATGAGACAATCTGTTTGTAACCATAAATGGCATTCGTTATCTCTTTCGACAGAGATTCATCTGAAACACGGGCACCGATCGCACCCTGACTCCCCTTGGCTACGCATGGTTGGCGCGCGAGTATGGGCTGAACCCGATTCCCCACTTTGTCGAATCGTTCGCGGCCGTCCCAGGTACCGCCCGGGATTTTCCAACGTGCCCTGCGCTACCTCTATGCCAAGGAGACTCGCACGTCGTACGCGATCGAGCGCGAGACGCCCACCCATCAGCGTGCCGAGCGCTTCATGGCTCTCCTGCATCGAGCCGGAGCAGACGAGTTCCTCACCCCGGAAGGTTTGCTGAATCTTCAGCGCACCATCGTCGATCCTCGCTTCGCCGCCCAGGGCTGGCGCACCCTTCAGAACTACGTCGGCCAATCGCTCGCACCCGGAGTGGAGGAAGTTCACCTCGTTCCACCCAAACCTGCTGACATTGGTTCGCTCATGGCCGCTTGGCTGAATGTCGGGGGCACCTTGTGCAAGACAGACGATGTGCCTCCCGTCGCCGCTGCGGCATGGGTCGCCTGGGCCTTCGTCTTCCTGCATCCCTTCGAGGATGGTAACGGACGCATCCATCGTTTCCTCATCCACCATGTGCTGGCTGCACGCCGCTTCGGTCCGCCCGGCGTGCTTCTTCCGATTTCAGCAGTGCTTCTGAACCGTCCAGCCGACTACGACGCTTCCTTCGAACTTTTCTCCGTCCCGCTCAAGGCCCGCTCCGACTACGAACTCGACGGCGACCTGCGCATGACCCTCACCAACGACACCATCGAGCACTTCCGCCACATGGACCTCACGGCCGTGGCCGTCGCCCTGCATGGATTCCTCGCGGAAACCATCGAACGCGAAGTTCCTTCGGAATTACGCTTTCTCCATGCGTACGACGCCGCCCGCTCGGCCATGCGCGAGATCATCGATCTCCCCGAGACCACGGCCAATCTTTTGGTGCGCCTCTGCCTGCAAAACCAAGGCCACCTGTCCAAGGCCAAGCGCGGGCACAGAGCGTTCGAGAAACTCACGGACGAGGAGATCAATCGTCTCGAAGCCGCGGTGGCCGCAGCGTACGCCGGCACCGACGCAGTACCGTCCGAACACGCCTAAACGGCGGCAGCACCGCCGCCGGGAGGCAGGAGCTCCGGCCACGGCGGCGGGGCGCCGGTGAGTTCCAGCACGCGCTGCCGAAGGGTGGCCTCGCACTGCCGCACGGCTGCCGTGAGGGCGGCCGGCTCCAGCGCCGCACTGACCCGGATCCCCGCCAGCTCCGCCGGCTCAAGGAGTTCCTCCGCGAGGCGACCGCCACCGCGTTCTCGTCGTGCTGGCGGTAAGCGCTTACGCTTCGCAATTCCCCGGCTATTTTTTCCGTATTACTATAGCAATGAAATTGCCTTGACGGAGCGGGAAGAATGTCTTTCGGTGGCAAAATGGAGCCTGCTGAAACGTTCGTGATCCCAGCAATTGCTTTCGCCTTGGCAGTCTGCGTTTGGCTGGCGAACCGGTTCCGACGAGCGAATCAGAGCGCGGCGATTGGGTTCTTGTTTCTCGCGATCTGGACCGGGCTTCAACAGCTCAGCGTCGCGAGCGAGCATAGCCTACGGCTCTATCGTCTAACTGTCTGGGTTGGGACGTTTGGCCCTGCAGTCATCTGGTTCCTGCGGTTAGCGCTGGAAGACTTGACCTGGAGAGCAATCCTCAAGCGCTCGAGTCCGTTGCTTACCTTACTTGGGCTAATCTCGATCCTCCCTTGGCTCGAGTGGTTTGTACCCTCACGATCAACAAGATACGATCGAATCTACGGCGAGGGTTTTCTTGTTTATGCGGCTGTGATGCTCGCCGTTTATGTGACGCTCTGCTGGAAGGGCATACGGTTCGCGCGCAGGGCACCCAAGCGGCGTCGAGCTGAGTTCGTTTACGCGTCTATGGGCGGCTCGGCCCTAGGCGTGATGGTGGTCGGAAAGATGCTCCTCTCCGGTCTTCTGGGAAAAGCTCCATCAGCAAGTCTCTCGCTCATCCTAGCCGGGCTGTTCGCAGCGAGCACGATGGTTGGCCTGGGCACGCAACGGCTCTTTGGCGCCGAACACGTGTCTCAACTCGCCGCGAAGGCCACCTGCATGGCCGCCGCGGTGGGCGCCGCCAGCGCAGCCCTCCATTCGCTACTCGCTGAGATCTTACCGACCTGGCTGCTGTTTGGGGCACTTGGCATTGGTGCTGTCGGAGTGTACGCCCTGCTTGAGCCATGGCTCGAGCGTCTGATTTTCCGTCGGCCCGCCGTCGAGGTCGCGCGGCATGCCCTTCACCGCGTCGCACGGACCTGCCTCGCCGAGGCCCAGCTCGTCACCGAGGCGTCCGAGGTGCTGGGCGATTGGGCCGACTCCTCCTTCCATCTCATCACCCCCACCCCCGAACCTCCCAGCCACGCCCTCATCCATCTGCTGCCCGAGGACCCCATCATCGGGGATCTCCAGGCCGTCCGCTGGGTCACCCCGGAACGTCTCCAACGCGAACCTCCCACCGCCGCCCGCGAGCGGCTCTCCGCCTTCCTCGACCGCAACCTTCTCTCCGCCGCCGTCATCAGCGAGGGCTCCGATCCTCCCGTCATCCTCGCCCCCCAGCGCCGACCCTCCCTCCGCCCGGTCACCTACCCCGAAATCTGCACGCTCCTCGAGTTCTCCGCCATCCTCCAACTCGCCCTCGCCCGCGTCCGCCTCGTCGAAACCGCCATGCACGCCGCCCGACTCTCCGTCGTCGGCATCGTCGGCGCCACCCTCGCCCACGAAATCCGCAACCCGCTCCACGCACTCCGCACGTTCGCGGAAATGCTGCCGGCCCACTACGACCAGCCCGACTTCCGGCACCGGTTCTCCCACCTCATCGGCAACGAGGTCTCCCGCATCGATCATCTGGTCTCCCAACTCGCCCAGATGGCCTCCCCGCGCCGGCCTTCCCTCTCCCCCACCCTCTTCAACGGGGTCGTCGAAACCAGCCTCGATCTGGTCCGCCTGTCCCTCGAGCGCAAGGGCATCACCGTCGAGTCCCGGCTTCAACCGCTGCCATCACCTTTCCCCACCGACGCCGGCCTCGTCCGCCAGGTCATCCTCAATCTCTGCCTCAACGCGGGTCACGCCCTCGCCGAACATCCGGGGCCGCGCTGGATCCGCGTCTCCACCGCCGCCGTCAACGACGGCATCCGCCTCACCGTCAGCGACAATGGCCCCGGGCTCCCGTCCGCCATCCAAGCCCGTCTGTTCCAGCGCTTCGTCTCTTTGTCCGACCGCGGTCTCGGTCTCGGTCTCGGACTCACCATCAGCCGCGAGGCCATGCTCAGCCTCGGCGGCTCCCTGCAGTACGACGCCGCCAGCTCCGCCGCCTCCGGGGGTACCGTCTTCCACGCCTACTTTCCTCTCCCCACCGAGGCCGACCCAGACTCCGCACGCGTCACGTCGCCCGGGCTCGCGCTTTCCTCCGTCGATTCCGCGCGCACGGTTCCAGCCCAAATCCCCGCCCCAGTGGGCGCTGAGATGCCCGCTCCGTTCGGCGCCCAAGTCGGTGCCTAGGTCTTCCTAGGCTTCGGGGTCTGGGTCAGCTCCGCCCTCCCCCGGCCGAGCCTCCCGTCCTCCGTCCCGCTTGGCCGCCGCCTTCGTCGGCTCCGACCTCCGCTGCCGCCGCTTCACCCCGGTCCGCCCGCGAGGTTCCGGTTGCCGCAGGTACCCGACGACCGCCAGAAAGACGCGTTTCTCCAGCGGACCCGGCCGCGTCTCCCCCGCAAACCCAGCCGCGTCCACCATGCCCTCCACCATCGCCAAGACGTCCCGCGCGGTCGTGCGCGAGGGCTTCCGCTCCACTTCGTCGGCGTGATCCCGCAACACTTGCCGGATCAGGTCCAGAATCCGGCGCTCCAACGCCCGCAGGGTTTCATCCTCCGGCAGCGTCGCCTCGACGGAGTCCAGCAACCGCGCCAGCCTGGGATGCGTCAGCTGCTGCTCCACCCCGACCCGCACGAGCAGTCGCACTCTCTCCTCCAAGGGTCGCCCCGCCGTGCCCGCCACGAGCCCCTCCAAGCCTTCGACCACGCCTCTCTCCTCCCGACGAATCAGCTCGGCAAAGATCGCCTCCTTCCCCGGGAAATACTGGTAGAGCGAACCCACGCCCACCCCCGCCAGCTCCGCAATCGCATTCGTGTTCGCCGCCTCCAAGCCACGCTCCTCCAAAATGCGAGCCGCCGCCCCAAGGATCGCCGCACACGTCTCCTTCGACCGGTTCTGAACCGGTCGTTTGCGGGGATTTACCACGATGGGCACGGGAGCGGGGAAATGCGAGTTGAGGATGCGAGCAATTACTCGTATTATCGGGGGAACGAAAAACCCGTCAACCCGAATCCCCCCATGAACAGCCTCGAGACTCCCCGCATCGCCTCCGTGCTCTCCGACCTCCATGTCCGCGCCTCCCGCGACTGGCGGGTCCTCCCCCGCGCCCTACCCGCCGTCATCGGCGGCGCTCTTCGCGGGCGCACCGCCATGGAGTCCGCCAAGCCTCACTTGAAGGACGCCTTCATCCCCGTCGATCCAGCCCAGGGACGCGCCCTCTACCAGTTTGCCCGCGCCCGCCGCGCCCGGCACATCGTCGAGTTCGGCGCCTAGTTCGGCATTTCCACCATCTACCTCGCCGCCGCCGTCCGCGACAACGGCGGCGGGCGCATCGTCACCACCGAAATCGAGCCCGGCAAGATCGAACGCGCCCGCGAACACTGGCGGCGCGCCGGCGTCGATCCGGAAATCCAGCTGCTCGAGGGCGACGCCCTGCAAACCCTGCGGCTCGTGAGCCAGCCCATTGACCTGCTCTTCCTCGACGGGTGGAAGGACGCGTGCCTGCCGGTCCTCCAGTTGCTCGAACCCCACCTCGCCCCGGGCGCCTGCATCTTCTGCGACGACGTCAAGGCCTTCCGCAAGACGCTCCAACCTTACGTCGACTACGTCCGCAGCCGCCCGCTCAATTATGTCTCCCTGCAACTGCCCTTGGGCGATGGCTTGGAGTTCTCGGTGGTCGTCTAGCACGGCACGCGGCTTTCCGGGCCCGCCCACGCCGCGCGGGTCGGTTCACCAGCAACCTCACCGCCCCCCCCGCCCTTGCCTCCCGTCCTCCGTCCCGCTTGGCTGCCGCTGTCGGGATGGGTCCATCGCTCCGACTTCCCGCACTCCGACTTCCCGCACTTCGACCGACGGCGCCTCGCCCCACGAGGCTTCGTCGTCCACCGCTTCCTTCGTCGCCCGCTCCGATTCCGTTCCGTCCCACCTTCGGCCGGCCGCCGCCCGTCCGTCGGACGCCTCGCATGCACCTCGCCGCCGCCCACGTCTTTCCGGTGAAATCCCTCCTGGGTTTCTCCGCCGCGTCCATCCCGGTCGACCACCGGGGGCTGGCCGGGGACCGCCGCTTCCTCGTCGTCTCCGCATCCTCCGGGGAATTCCTGACGCAACGTTCGTTCCCCGCCATGACGCAGCTGACGGGCCGCTTCACGCTCCGGGGTTCCCTCTCGCTGCACCACGTCTCCGGTTCCTCCTGCGAGGTCCCGCTCCCTCCCGGCTCCGCTCCGACCCGCCGGGTCCGAGTCTGGCGCGACGAGGTGATCGGCGCCGACTGCGGCGACCCGGCCGCCGCTTTCCTCTCCGCCCATCTCCACGCCGAGGTGCGTCTCGTGCACGCGGGCCGGGACTACCAGCGTCCGTTCGCCGGCAGCGGCGACCAGCCCTCCGCTCCCGATACGCTGGGCTTCGCCGACGCCGCCCCCATCCTCCTCGCCAGCGAGGCCTCGCTCGACGCCCTCAACGAGCGTCTCACGCCACGCGGCCTCAGCCCGGTCACGATGGATCGGTTCCGACCCAACCTCATCCTGCGCGACTGCCCCGCCTTCGCCGAGGACTCCCTCCACCGCTTCCGCATCGGCGGGGTCTCCTTCCGCTCCATCGGTCCCTGCGCCCGCTGCGTCGTCATCACCACCGATCAGGCCACCGGCGAACGCACCCCCGAAATCCTCTCCACCCTTGCGGAATTCCGACGGGACCCCCACACGCCGAGCCACGTCAACTTCGGGATCCATGCCGTCGCCACCTCCGGCCCCGGAATCTGCTCCGTCGGCGACGCCGTCGTTCGCCTCGACTGATCCGGCGGCGCGCGCCGTGAGCGTCGCGATCAGCCTGCCGCCGTCGGCGGCGTGGTCATTCGGCTCGACTGATCCGGCCGGGGTGCCGCGGAAACCGGTTCGGCCACCGTCGCATCCCGCAGCGCGCCTCACTCACTGCCGCCGAACCACGCGCTCCCGGGTAAATTCAATCCGCGCCGGCACCCGGTCCCGCGGGGTCAACGCCAGCTCCGTCGTCACCGAGGTCTGCTGCACCGTCTCCGCCACGAAACGCACGCGGATCGTCGTCCCCTGCCGGGCAAAGCCTTGCGGGGTGACCTCCACATCGACGCGACGCGGGGCGCGGCCGACCGGCACGCCGTCCACCACCACCATCGCGCCCGCCGGCTCCGTTTCCACCCACACCCAGGCCCAACCTTCCGGGGGGCGGTCCGGCAGCGGCACCTCCGGGCTCACCGTCACCCCGGGCTGCGTCGTCGCGGGCGGCGCCTCCACGCGAGGCACGGTCGTCACCGCGGGTGCCGCACGCTCTCCCGGCGCCGCAACCGTGTCGGGAGCCATCGGTCGCTCCACCGTCGGCGGCGGCGACGCCGCCGCCCCGCGCGGCCGCGGGCTCACCGTCGCACAACCGCCCAAGGCGAGAGTCAGCACCAGCACGCCCACGCACCCAGCCACCGCCGCCATCCCCCGACGGGTGAGGCTACTCCCGACGTTGCCGGCCACGCAGCGAAGGCGGCGACCACCCGCGGCTTCGTCGGCCTTGCCGCTGCGGGCGCACCCGCTCCCGGCCCTGCCAGCAGGGCGGGCGCCGGATCCCGGGATCACCGCACGCGGGGGCCAGAGCAATGCCACGACGCGAGTCCGCCGGATTCACGCCGAGGCGTCAAGGAACCACCCATCAGACGTCGCTTTCTCCTTGGCGCAGGTCTGCGGAAGGCAAGGATAGCATTCACCCCACCGCCATGCTCATCGAAGACCGCGGCCTGATTTCCGACTCCCGCCTCCGCCCCGAAGGTCAGCGCGCCTCCGCCTTCGTCGGCCTCGCCCGCACCCGCAACGGCGCCCTGTTCTGCACGTTCCAGAACGGTCCGAAGAAACACGCCCCCACCTCCACCGTCCGGATCTGCCGCTCCCGCGACGGCGGCACCACGTGGTCCGAACTTCCGTTCGTCCTTCCCACCTCCTTCGCCGGGATCCCAGGCTCCCTTGGCTGCGGCGAAATCGTCGAGGTCTCCCCCGGTCGCCTGCTGCTCATCGCGACGTGGATGGACCGAAGCGAGCCCGACCGCCCGCTCTTCGACCCGGTGTCGTCCGGCATCCTCCACTGCCGCCAACTCGCCGCGTGGTCTGAAAACGAGGGAGAATCCTGGAGCGCCTGGCGCGAGCTGCCCACCCCGGGGCTGGGCGGCTGCACCGGCACGGGACCGATCCTGCAATGGCCCGACGGCACCCTCGCGTATCCGTTGGAGAGCTACAAGAACTGGGACGACCCGCGGGTCGTGCACCACGCCGCCCGGGTCATGGTCTCCCGCGATCGCGGACTCACTTTTTCCGAACCGCTCCTGCTCGCCCAGCATCCGGAACACCGGCTGTACTACTGGGACCAGCGGCTCTGCACCGGCTCCCGTCCGGGGGAGTGGATCGGTCTGTTCTGGACCCACGATCTCGCGGCCCAGCGGGACCTGCCCGTCCACCGCGCCTCGGGTTCGTTCAGCGACGCCGGCTGGCACACCGAAACCGTCACCGCGACCTCCCTGCCCGGGCAGATCGCCGCGCCGCTGCTGCTCGCCGACGGACAGTTGCTCGCCTTCGTCGTCGACCGCGAACACCCGGGCCGCCTGACCCTTTGGCGCTCCCCGGACCGGGGCCAGTCGTGGTCCGACAAGCTCGTGGTCTACGTGCACGACGAGCGCGCCAGCCTGAGCCAGGGACGCGAGAACATCGACTTCGGCCAGTACTGGGACGACATGAACAAATGGAGCTTCGGCCACCCCGCGATCCGCGATCTAGGCGACGGCCGCGTCCTCCTCGCCCATTACGCCGGGCCTCCCAACGAGATGGGCGTGCACTGGATCCGCGTCGACGTCCGGACCTGAGTACCGCCGGTCAAACCGGCCCCACGGCGCGACCATGGTCGCGCAAACCATTGACCGCAGCTGGGATTCCGGTGAACCCAGCCCTCGATCCGGGGTCTGACCGAGCAAACTTTCCCTCGCGCCGCCCGGAACGCCGCATCACCTTTACCGCCAACCTTCGTTTTCCCATGCCCAACGGTCCCGCTTGGTCGCAGAAGCTCCGCGATGAAATCAGCCTCGCCGTCATCGGCCAGGAGGCAGTCGTCGAGCGCCTGCTCGTCGCGCTCCTCGCCAACGGCCACGTCCTGCTCGAGGGCATGCCCGGGCTCGCCAAGACGCTGCTCGTCAAATCCCTCGGCTCCGCCTTGGGGGTGCAGTTCGAGCGCATCCAGTTCACGCCGGACCTGCTGCCCAGCGACGTCGTGGGCACGATGATCTTCTCGCCGAAGGACGGTACGTTCACCGCCCACCGGGGGCCGATCTTCGCGAACCTGGTGCTCGCCGACGAAATCAACCGCGCGCCCGCCAAGGTGCAGAGCGCCCTGCTCGAGGGCATGCAGGAGCGGCAGGTCACGATCGGCGGCCAGACCCACCCGCTGCCGTCACCGTTCCTCGTCATGGCGACGCAAAACCCAGTCGAGCAGGAGGGCACCTACCCGCTGCCGGAGGCCCAGACGGATCGTTTCCTCTTCAAGCTGCTCGTCGAATACCCGTCCGCCCAGGAGGAGGCGTTGATGCTGTCCCGCTGGGGCCAGGTCACCCGCGCCCCGTCCGTCAAGGCCGTCTCCAGCGGCCCGGAACTCATCGCCCTGCGCAGCGAGGTCGACGCCGTCCACCTCGCCCCGGCGATCGAGGGCTACATCCTCTCGCTGGTGCGGGGCACGCGGGCGCTCACCGTGCCCGATGACAAGGACTACCGGATGCTCACGTTCGGAGCCTCGCCGCGTGCCTCGCTCGCCCTCTACACCGCCAGCCGCGCGCTCGCGTGGCTGCGCGGCGCGGATTTCGTCACGCCGGCCCTCGTGCAGGAAATCGCCCCGGACGTCCTCCGCCACCGCATCGCCCTGACCTACGAGGCCGAGGCGGCGGGGCAGACGCCCGACCGCATCATTGGCCAGGTGATCGATACGACCGCCATCCCGCCGCTCTGAGCGGCCGCCGTTCCCGTCCGGTTCCGACCCCGTGTCCGCCGCGCCTTCCTCCGCCCTGCCGACGTCGTCGTCCGCGCTCGCCCTGCTGCGGCAGCTCGAGTGGCGGGTGCGTCATGCGGTCGAGAACGTGCTCAGCGGCGAATACCGCTCCGCGCTCCGCGGCCGGGGCATAGAGTTCGATCAAGTTGTCCGCTATGAATTCGGGGACGACGTGCGCGACATCGACTGGAACGTGACGGCGCGGCTCGGCGAACCGTACCGCAAGAAGTTCGTCGAGGAGCGCGAGGTCACGGTCTTCCTCATCTTCGAGGACACGCCGAGCCTGCAGTTTGGCTCCGGCGAGGTTTCGAAGCGGGAGGCACTGCTCGAACTCGCCGGCCTGCTCATGGTGCTCGGCGCGCTGAACCGCGACCGCGTCGGCTGCCTCGTCGCCGCGCCCGCCGGCCACACGTTCCGCCCGCCCGTCCGCGGCCGCGGCGCGATCCTGCACGCGGCGGCCGACCTCCTCGGGACGCCGCCTCCGGCGCTGGACCGCGCGACCGCGGGGCGTCCGACCATCCCGTGGCGGCTGATTTCGCGGGCGGCGCCGAAGCATTCGGTGCTGATCTGGCTCGGGGATTTCGCGCCAGCCGAGCCACCGGAGGGCTGGGCCGTGTTCCAGCGCCGCTACCAGACGATCGGCTTCCGCGTCGATGACCCGTGGGAGCGCGAACTGCCCGCCGACGGCCTGCGCGTCGCCTACGACCCGACCCGCGGGCGGTTGGTGACGCTCGAGGGCTCGGGCGCCGAACGCGCGGCGCACGCCACGTGGCGCGCCGAGCGGGAGGCCGCGTGGGCCCGCCTGTTCCCCGACCCGCAGAGCCGGCTCGCGGTGTCGACCACCGACAACCGCCTCGATGCGCTGGTGCGCTTCTTCCACGCGCGACTCCGCGCCAGCCGCTGAGACGACCGCCCCGCCGCCGTGTCCGACCTCGTCTTCAAGGATCCTCTCTGGCTGCTGGCGCTCCTCGCGCTGCCGCTGCTGATCTGGCTCCGCGGGCGCCGCGCCGTGCCGGTCCTGATCGTCCCCTTCGCCGCCGCGTGGCACCGCCCGAGCCTGATCCGCGCCTCCCGCGTGCCCGTTTCCCTCGCGATCGTCGGACTTGTCCTGCTGATCGTCGGCCTCGCGCGACCCCAGCGCGTGGAGAGCCGTCAGGAGGTCCGCGCCGAAGGCTACGACCTGATGCTCGCGATCGATCTCTCCGGCTCGATGCAGGCGGAGGATTTCGAACGCGACGGGGAGCGGATCAATCGCCTGCAGACGATCAAGCCGGTGATCCAGGCGTTCATCAACGATCGTCCCAGTGACCGCATCGGCATCGTGGTGTTCTCGGGCCGCGCCTACACACTGGCTCCGCTGACGTTCGACCACGGGTGGCTGGGACGGCAAGTCGAGCGGCTCAAGATCGGCCTGATCGAGGACGGCACCGCCATCGGCGACGGTCTGGGCGTCTCCCTCGCGCGGCTGGATCAGCCGACCCGCGCGGCCGAGGGCGGGCGGCGGCTCGGCGCGTTCGTGGTGCTGCTCACCGACGGAGCGAACAACCGCGGCACGCTCACCCCGGCGCAGGCAACCGAGATCGCCCGCGCCCGCAGCATCCCGGTCTACACGATCGGCGCGGGCCGCGATGGCTTCGTGCCGTTCCCGGTCTTCGATGACCGCGGCAACAAGATCGGCTACCAGCGCCGTCCCTCCGACCTCGACGAGTCCGCGCTGCGCCAGATCGCCGCCGACACGGGCGGACAGTACTTCCGCGCCGACGACGTGCGGACCGTGGAGCTCGCCTTCGCCGCGATTGATCGCGCCAAGAAGATCGAATTTCAGGCGAAGAGTCACCTGCTCACCACCGAGCTCTTCGCCTGGTTGGTGCTGCCCGGCGGCACGCTGCTGCTCCTCGGCGCCGCCCTCACGCTGCCGCGCCGGCCCGGCCCGGCCGGGGTCGCGGCCGCCATCGGCGGTGCGGCGGCCGGCACCCCGTCGGTCCGCGGCGCGGACGCCGCGGCGCCGGGGGCGCGCGAGGCTTCGCGCTCCAGCGACGCGCGCGGCGGCAGCCCAGCCGGCGGTCCGGCGAGCCGCGTCGCCCCCGCGTCCAAAGGCGCGGCAGCGACGGCGACGCCGCTCGTCACCGCCGCCTCCCTCTCGCGACCCAGCACCGCCGGCAACGTCACGCCCGGATCCCTCCGATGACCTTCGCGGCGCCGCTTTTCCTGCTCACGACGGTGCTCCCGCTCATCCTGCTGGGCTATGAGTGGGCGCGCCTGCGGCGCGACCGCGGCGCGGCACCCGCCCGGATCCTCGGGGGCTCGGCCGCCCACGGCATCGTACGGCTCTGCCGGACCCCGCCACCGGCCTCGCCGCGCCGGGTGCTGGTCTGCCTCGGCCTGATCCTCGTCGGCGTCGCCGCCGCCCGGCCGCAATGGGGCCGCATCGAGGAACCGGTCTTCGACCAGTCGCGCGAAATCCTCATCGCCGTCGACCTCTCCCGCTCGATGCTTGCCCCGGACGTCAAGCCGACGCGCCTCGAGCGCGCCAAGCTGCTGATCCAATCGCTGCTCGAGCGGCTCGCCGGCGAGCGGGTCGGGCTGCTGGTCTTCTCCGGCACCGCCTTCCTGCAGAGTCCGCTCAGCTCCGACTACGAGATCCTGCGCGAATTCCTGCCGGAACTGCAGCCGAACTTTCTCCCCGCCGGCGGCACGAACTACGAGGCCCTCCTCACCGCCGCGCTCGAGGCGTTCAGCCGCGACGGCGGCGCCGACCGCTACCTCATCATCCTGAGCGATGGCGAGGCCGCCGACGACGCGTGGCGCCCTCTGGCGGAGCAGCTCAAGTCCCGCGGCATCCGCGTGCTCGCGCTGGGCATCGGCACGCGTGACGGCGCGATGATCCCCGAGGGCGACGGCAGCCTCGTCAAGGACGACCGCGGCGCCGTGGTGCTCTCCCGGCTCGAGCCCGCCACGCTGCAATCCCTCGCCGCGACGACCGATGGGCGCTACGCCGACGCTTCCGGCTGGGTCGATCTCGCCGAATTGCTCCGCCAAACCGTCGAGGCCGGGCGACGGGGCGAGTTCAAGGAGGTGAACCGCGTGCGGCTCGCCGAGCGTTTCCAGTTCTTCCTCGCGCCCGCAGTGCTGCTGCTGCTCACCGGTCTCTGGCGCGAATTCCCCGTGCGGCCCACCCCGCGCCCTGTCACCCTCAAGTCCGCGTCGTCGTGAAGCCCGTCGTCCTCGTCCCCGCCCTCCTCCTGCTCGCCGGTGCCGGCGCCTCCGCGCAAACCGCCGCGACGCCCCCGGCGAGCCTCCGCGGCGCGCCGCCCGCCGCCGTCGGTCCGTTCGCGGGTCCGCCCGCCGGCACCGCGGCCAGGCCCGGTAACGGGTTCCCCGTCGTCGGTCCCGCCGCGTCCGGCTCCGGCGCTGGCACACGCGGAGCCGGCGGGGTCGGAGGCGCGGGAGGGGCCGGAGGCGATGCCACGAGCGAGGCGCTCGTGCAAACCGTCGCGGACATTTCCGGCAAGGCCGCCCCCGGAGCCCGCGACTTCCGGCGGCTCACCGAGGCCACGCTCGACTTCGCCCGGCGCAAGGCCATGGGCGGCGAGGGTTTCAGCCCCGGGGTGATCACGTCGGCCCTCGACGCGGTCGACGCCGGCGAAGCGCTCGACCGGAACGCCGCTGACTGGCCGACGCTGCGCAAGGAACTGGAGGCCTACCTCGACGGTTCACCGGAGCAGCCACCGCCGCCGCCGGAGCAGCAACAGGACCAGCAAAAGGACCAGAACCAGCAGCCGTCTGATCCGTCGCAGCAGAACGAGCAGCCGGAGCAGCGGCCGCAAAACCAGAATGCGGAGCCGAAGCCCGGCGAGTCGCCGCCGGAGAACCGTTCGTCGGCGAATGACGCCAATTCGAAGGGGCAGCCGCCGAACGATGCGTCTTCGACTCCGAACGAGCCACCCCCGAACGCGCAGAACCGCGAATCCGCGTTCGGCAACATGCAACGTCCGCCGTCGCCCCCGCCCACCCCGCCGCCGGATCAGGGCGCAAGCGCGGGCGACGCCGACCGGCAGCCGGTCGGCGGGCAACCGCCGCGCCCGAGCAGCGCGGAGGGGAAGCCGGAGCTGGCCATGCCGCTGCAAAAACTGGACCAGGTGAAACAAGCCGACTCTCCCGCCAAGCTCTTCCGCGTGCTGGAGGGAAAGCCGACCGGACCGGCAACCGGACCGAAGGGCCAGACGTGGTGACCATGCACGCCCGCATCCTTCCCCGCCTCCGGAGCGCGGTCCTCGCCGCCGTGCTCGTCGCGCTCGGCTCCCTCACCAGCGTTCTTGCCCAGACGGCGCGCTGGCAACCGGACCGCGGCGCGCTCGGCCTCGGTCAGGCCTCCGAAATCCAACTCGTCTTCGAGAACTGCTCCCCAAGCGGCACGCCCTCCGTGCCCGGCGTCGCCGGCCTCACCCTCGAGCTCGCCGGCCAGTCGCAGAGCACCGAGATCATCAACTTCAGCGTCACGCGTCGCGTCCTCCTCACCTTCGTCGCCCGGGCCTCGCAGCGCGGCACGCTGGAGATCCCGTCCTTCGACGTCACGACCGACAAGGGCCGCGTCCGCGTGCCGGCCGCGAGCTTCACCGTCGGCGACGCCACGCTCGGGAATTCCGGGGCGACGCTCGACTCCGTTATCCAAGCCCGGCTCAACCCGCCCGCCGAGCCGGTCTGGGTCGGCGAGGTGTTCCCGCTCACGTACTCGCTGTCCATCGTGCGGCGCTTCAGCGCCCAGCTCGCCAGCAATGTCGAGTGGCCCTCCGCGCCGCTCGCCGCCGAGGACTGGTCCAAGCCGGAGATGGGCGAACTCACCTCCGGCGGCGAGACCCGCAACGTCGCCACGTACCGCACCCGCGCCCTCGCCCGCACGCCGGGCAACGTCGCCCTCCGCCCCGCCCAGCAATTGGTCAATGTCCAGACCGGCACCTCCGCCTTCGGACTGTTTTCGCGACCCACGATGGAGCAGTTCGCCATTACCACCCCGGCGGCGGATCTGACCGTGAAGCCGCTGCCGAGCCCCGCCCCGGCCAGCTTCACCGGCGCGGTCGGGGACTTCACGCTGACCTCGAAGATCGTGCCGACCAACGCCGCGGTGGGCGAGCCGATCACCTGGACGCTTGAGCTCGCCGGCACCGGCAATTGGCCGGACCTCGGCGGACTCCCCGCCCGCGACGCCAGCCGCGACTTCCGCGTCGTGCAGCCGCAGGCGAAACGCACGACCAAGGAAGGCACGTTGTTCGAGGCGACGCTGACCGAGGACGTGGTCCTGATCCCGACGCAGCCCGGCACCTATCGTCTCGGGCCGGTGCGTTGGAGCTACTTTGATCCGAAGACGGGAGCCTACCTTGCGCTCACGACCGAGACGGTGACGGTGACGATTGCGCCGACCGTAGCCGCTGGCGCCGCCGGCTCCGGCGCGGCGGGTGCGTCCATGCGCGAAACCCCGGCGGTTGCCGGCACGACCGGTGGGCCCCGACCCGGCACCGCCCCGCTCCCGCGCGGCCTGCCCCGTGATCCGATCGCCGGCGAGGCCGCCGCGCCGCGTCCGCTTTCCTGGCTGACCGTCGGCGGACTCGCGGCGGCTTCCCTTGTGTTGCCGCTCGTCGGCTGGCTGGCCCTCGCGTGGGGCCGGGCCCGGGCGACGGATCCCCGGCAGGCCCGGCGCCTCGCCCGCGCCCAGCTCTTCGCCACCCTGCGGGCCCTGGCGGCCAACCCCGCCCCGGACGAGCAGCGCCGCCTGCTCACCGCGTGGCGCGAGCACGCCGCCCGCGCCCTCGGCGTGATCCGCCGCGTGCCCTCGGCCAGCGACCTCGCCCCGCCGGCCAAGGCCGCCTCGGCGAACGCGCAGGCCGGAGAAGCGGACGCCGAAACGTGGCGCGTCCTCTGGACGGACGCCGAGCGCACCCTCTTCGGCCCGGAGCGGGCTCACCTGCCCAACGACTGGATTGCCCGCGCGCAGAACGCCGCCGCCGGAGTGCCGCGGGCGCGGTTCCAGCTGCGCTCGCTCCTCCGGCGCCGGAACCTGCTGCCCTGGCTCAGCCTCCTCGCGCTCAGCGCCGTCACCGCCGCGCTTGCGCCAGACGTGCACGCCGCCGGTGCCGCGGCTGTCTCCCCGGCAGCCCATGCCACCGCTGCCGCCGGTGCAACCGATGCCGCCTACGCCGCGGGTACCGCGGGGTACTCCAACGCCACGGGTGCCGCTGGTACGGCCCGATCCGCTGCTGCCGCCCAATCCGTTAGCGCGGCTGGTGCGGCCGCACAGTATCGCGCGGGCCAATTTACCTCGGCCGAGCAGGCGTGGCGCGCGCGGATCGCGGCGGAACCCACCGACTGGATCGCCCGCCACAACCTCGCGCTCGCGCTTGGCCAGCAGGATCGCTGGAGCGAGGCCCTCGGCCACGCGACCGCCGCGTTCGTCCAGAACCCCTCCGATCCCTCGGTCCGCTGGCACCTCGCCCTGTGCAGCGAACGCGCGGGCGTCACGCCGGCGGGCGTCAGCGGCGTGGTCGACGGCAGCCTCTGGGCGCGGGCAGCCGGCACCCTTTCCCCGGCGGAATGGCAGCGCGTCGGCATCATGGGGGCGTGGACGACCGCCTTGGCGCTCGGCCTCTTCCTCCTGCACGGCTACCGCCGCGTCCGCTGGCTCCGTCCGGCGGCGGCGGCGCTGAGCGTGCTTGGCCTGCTGGCTGCCGCCGCCGGTGTGGCCGGCGCGCTCCGCTACGCGGAACTTGGCGCGGCGGAGGCGGTGATCACCTGGCGCCCAACGACGCTTCGCTCGGTGCCGACGGAGGCCGCGACCACCCAAAAGGCCACGCCCCTCGCCGCCGGTTCGGTGGCGCGGGTGACAAAGCCCTTCCTCGGCTGGCGCCGCCTCGAATTCACCAACGGCCAAACCGGCTGGGTTCAGGCCTCCGACCTCATCCCCCTCTGGTCCGCCCCGCCGAAGCCCCCGGCCCCACCCGTCCGCCGCGAAGCGTCCGCTCCGCGCTGAAGTCTGCCCGATCGCGCACCGCAGACCCACCGGTGAGGGTCAGGCTTTGCACCTTGCCATCCCTCAGCCGACCTCGCTCACAGAAGCCCCGCGCCGCCGCCGAAGCACCGACCGCACGACAAAGGACAAAGCCTGACCCTCGGGAGCTCCTCACCGCGGGATCGCTCAAGAGCTCCGGATCGGCTCGGCTCCGCCAAGGCCTAGGCCGCCGCTCGGCGCCGTGCCTTGTCAGCGGGAGTTCGTTCTGTCAGCGCTCTCCGCATGTGGATGCGAATTCTCCGTGCGGGCCTCGGCGCGGCCCTGGCCGCCACGCTCGCTGCGGCGGAGCCCTACGACGTCGTGCTCGCGGGAGGCCGCGTCATGGATCCCGCCAGCGGTCTGGACGCAACTCGCGACGTGGGCCTGCGCGGCGGCCGGATCGCGGCGGTGTCCGCCACGCCACTCGCCGGTCGGGTGCGCGTCGAGGTCGGCGGGCTCGTGGTGGCGCCGGGGTTCATCGATCTGCATCAGCACGGGTTTCAGGCGGGAGACTTTGAGTTCAAGGTGCGGGACGGCGTCACGACGGCGTGCGAGCTGGAAATCGGCGTCTTCCCAGTCGACGCCTGGTACCAGCAGCTGGCCGGCCGCTCGCCGGTGAACTACGGCGTGGCGGTGAGTCACCCCGGCGCGCGACTGAAGACGTTCCGACCGCAGTTCAACGCGCCGCTCGACCTCCGCCTCGTGTCGTTCACGGCGGCGCTGGGCAAGGCGGGTGAGCGCGAACTCGCGGAGATGGAGCGACTGCTGCGCGCGGGGCTCGACGAGGGTGGGCTGGGGGTTGGGTTCGGCATCGTCTACACGCCCGCCGCCGACCGGGCCGAGGTGGAACGCATGTTCCGCGTCGCGGCGGAGCGCGGCGTCCCGGCTTTCGTCCACGTGCGCAGCAACGGGGTCGGCCCCATCGAGGAATGCCTCGCGGCGGCGGAGCGCGCGGCGTGCGCGCTGCACGTCGTGCACATCGGCAGTTCGGCCTCCCGTGCGACTGCGGAAGCGCTCGCGGCGATCGATGCGCGGCGGGCGCGGGGACTGGACGTGACGACCGAGGTGTACCCCTACACGGCGGGCTCGACGCGGCTCGACTCCGCGGTCTTCGATCCCGGCTGGCAGGAGCGGCTGGGCATCGCGTACGGGGACCTGCTCTGGCCGGCGACGGGTGAGCGGCTGACCGCGGAAAGCTTCGCGCGCTACCGCACGGCGGGGGGCTGGGTGGTGTCGTTCACGATGAAGGAGAGCGACGTCAGCCGCGCCCTCGTGCACCCGGGCGTCCTCATCGCGAGCGACGGCATCCCCTTCGAGAACGGCGTCGGTCATCCGCGGGGCGCGGGAACGTTCGCCCGCGTGCTCGGACACTACAGCCGTGAGCGCGGCGAACTGCCGCTGATGGAGGCGTTGCGCAAGATGACGCTTCTCCCGGCGGAGCGGCTCGCGCACGTGGCGGCGATGCGGCGCAAGGGGAGGATCGCCGAGGGGATGGACGCCGACCTCACGATCTTTGATCCCGCCACCGTGATCGACCGCGCGACCTACACGCAGCTCGCTCCATCGGCCGGCATCGTGCACGTGCTCGTGAACGGCGCGTTCGTGCTGCGGGACGGCGAACGCGTCGCGGGCGCGATGCCGGGTCAGCCGATCCGCCGGCCGTGACGCGCGAGCCGTACAGCGTTGCTCAGGCGAATGAGTCGACCTTGTAAGCGACCGGCACGCGGGAAGCCACCGGGCGGAGGCAAGCCGCCGGATTGCTTCCGTCTGATCAGTCCTCCGGGGTCACCAGCCGGAGCTTCGGGAAGTAGGTCCGGTACCTCGCCACATCGCGGGTCACCAGAGTGATGCCGGCATGTTCCGCGTGCGCGCCGATGTAGAAGTCGGGCAGCGGCGCGGTTCTTGCGCCACCGCCGCGCCGGTACGCGAGAAAAGCCCGGCTGGCCGCGAAGGCCGCCTCATAGGGCAGCGGTACCTTCTTGAAGAAGGGCGGCCGCAGCCAGTCATCCAGATCCTCCCGCCTGACGAAGCTGGAGGCCAGTTCGGCGTAGAGAATCGGGTTGATGATCACCGGGCCATCGGCCTGCGCCGCGCGGAACTGTCGCTCCGCCCACGGCCGCCACTTCGGATCGTGCGTCCCCAAATCGACCAAGACGTTCGTATCCAGCATCCAACTCATCAGTCCTATCCGCGGGTCAGCTTCATGAGCCGATCGGTGGTGACGCCCGGACGCAGCCGGGGGCGCTCGGCGAGCCAGGTCTCCACGGGACTCCGCTTCAGGCGCTTCGGCCTGAGCACCACCTGGTTGCCCTCGGTGACGAACTCCACCTGGGTCCCGGGTTTGAGTCCGAACCGGTGCCGGATTCGCTGGGGAATCGTGACCTGGCCTTTGCTCGTGATATTCACGCCAGCAGTATTACCAAGGGCAGTATTACTTCAAGAGAAACCGGGACGGAGGCGCGCGGGCGCCACGACGCCGAAGAGGAGCGTCAGGCCTCGCACCTTGCCATGCCTCGACCCATCTCGCTCCAGAGGCCCCGCGCCGCGGCCGAAGCACCGACCGGACGACAAAGGACAAAGCCCGGGGTTCACCCGATTTATCGGACAGTGATTCTGGGGTGAGTTGGTTCAGGTTGGATTCAACCGCGATTGGGCTGACGTAGCCACGGCTCGAGTAGAGCCGGATGCGGGTGTGGAAGCTCTCGATGTAGTCGAAGAACGCGTCGCGGGCGCGATGCCGGGTCAGCCGACCCGCCGGCCGTGACGGGCGAGCGGGCTCAGGCGCCTTGCTCGGAAGGCGGCGACTGCCAGCGCTCCTTCGGACCCTGCTTCTCCATCCACAGGCGCTCGGGCGGGATGCGGGCGTAGCCATATTTCGCGTAAAGACCATCGGCATTACGCGTCGCCAGGCACCAGCGGCGCACCGTCTGAAGGTCCGGGTGCCGCTCAAGCGCATCAAGCAGGCGGCGGGAAATGCCCTGACCGCGGAAGCGTTCCTCGACGAACACGTCGCACAGCCATGCGAAGGTGGCACGGTCCGTGACGACCCGCGCAAGCCCGATCGTCGCCCCGGTCTGGTCATCGATGGCGAGCGCCGTGATGCTGTTGCGCAGCGCCTCCGCCACGACCTCGCGCCGGATGCCCGGCGACCAGTAGGTGCCCGCGAGGATCCGATGGATCTGGTCGAGATCGGCGCGGGCGGGATCGAGGGAGATGGTCACGGACATGGGCGATCGGACTCGCTCAGCGCCGCAGACACGCGCGTGCGCTGCCAAGATCGCAGTTCTCACCGGCGGGATGGCACCGCGCCCCGGGCCTGGGCCCGGACCCGGGCCCGGGCCCGGGGCGAGCGAAGAGGAGCGTCAGGCCTCGCACCTTGCCATTCCTCGACCGACCTCGCTCCCCCAAGAGCCGGTGCCGCGTACGAAGCACCCACCCGGCGGCACGGTGCAACGCTGAAACTCGGGATCTGAATCCGATCCTCCGGAGCCCCTCCACGCTCGACTTGACCCCGCGTCCACTGAGTAATTACTGTAATTACATGAAAACCCAGACACTCAAGATTGTGCGGATCGGCAATTCACGGGGCGTCCGCCTGCCGGCCGCTTGGATTTCCCACTATCGCCTCGGAGAACGTGTCATCGCCGAGGCACACCCCAAAGGCCTGTGGCTCCGACCTGCGTCCGATGCAGGCGCCTTGTCGTGGGAGGCGACCGCCCGAGCGATGGCCGCTGAGACTCGCACCCACGGCGATGAGTTCGCCGACCTCGAGGTTGCTGCGACCGACGGCCTTGACTCCCTCGACCGATGATCAGGGGCACGCCGTCACGTTACGGAGTTTATCTCGCCGCGCTTGATCCGACGATCGGAGGCAAACTTGCCAAGGCTCGCCCGGTGGTCGTCGTCAGCCTTGATGCCCTCAATCGTCACCTCGAAACCGTGGTGGTGTGTCCGCTCACCACAAGTCTCCACCCCGCATGGCGCACCCGGCTGCCGGTCACCTGCGCCGGCCAGTCGGCCGAGATCGCCGTCGATCAGATCCGCACGATCAGCACCCAGCGCCTGATGAAGAAGGTCGACACCCTCTCCGCCAGTCACGCCGCCCAGCTTCGCGGCCTGCTGGCCGAAATGTACGCCGAGCCGTAAGCCGCTGGAAACGCCGGCGAGGGTCAGGCTTTGCTCCGTGACATCCGCCGACCGGCCTCTCCCCCCCCCCCCCCCCAAAAAAACCCCCCCCCCCCCCACCCCCCCCCCCCCCCCCCACAACCCCCCCCCCCCCCCCCCCCCCCCCCCGCCCACCCCCCCCCCCCCCAAAAAAAAACCCGCGCCCCAACCGAAGCACCGACCCGACTGCAAAGTGCCCAGCCCGACCCTCGGGATCTGCCGCTCGATCCACGCAGCCGCCGCATCGTTCTCCCCATCACCGAGTCGATCCACGCAGCGCCGCTTCACTCCACGTGACGTCCGCGCCGCCTACCCGCCGGTCGGGGCACCCCTACTCTTCCCCCACCCACCATGTCCTCCTCCTTCATGAACCCTGACCAGAACGTCTCCATCCTCGGCACGGCGGTCGTCCCGTGGACGCCCCGCTATGATTTCGACGAACCCGTCTTCCGCCGGCAAGTGCACCTGCTCGGGCGCACCCTGACCAAGCACCTCTACATCTTCGGCACCGCCGGCGAGGGGTACGCCGTGTCGGAGTCCCAATTCGACGAAGTCACCTGTTCCTTCTGGTCGAGTTCCCAGGAGGTGGGCGTCGTGCCGATGGTGGGGCTGATCTCACTGTCGCTGCCCACCATTCTCTCGCGCATCGAGCGGAGTCACGCTCTGGGGTTCCGGCGCTTCCAGCTTTCCCTCCCGTCCTGGGGTGCGCTCAACGACCGCGAGGTCGACGTCTTCTTCGCCGAGACCTGCGGGCGCTTCCCGGACTGCGTCTTCCACCACTACAATCTGATGCGCACGAAGCGGCTGCTCACCTCCGTGGAGTACCGCCGCCTCGCCGACGCCCATCCCAACCTCATTGCGGTGAAGAACAGCACCTCGGACCCTGCGGTGATCGCGGACCTGATGACCCTCACGCCGCGGCTGCGCTTCTTCATCACGGAAATGGGTTATGCCATCGCGCGCCGCACGCACGACGTCGGCCTGCTGATCTCGCTGGCCTCGGTGAATCCGGGGCAGGCCCACGCCTTCGTGGCCGGCGACGACGCCCGCCGGACCGCCGATGTCGCCGACTTCGCCGCCATGGGCGCCACGCTCCGCGAACTCTCGACCGGCCGTTACCACATCGACGGCGCCTTCGACAAAATGCTGTACCGGATCTCCGACCGCTCGTTTCCGCTCCGCCTGCTCCCGCCGTACGCGAGCGCGACGGAGGACGACTTCGAGCAGTTCCTCGGCGCCCTCCCGCCGCGCTGGCGCCTGGCGTGAGCTGACGACGGGGAGAGGGTCCGCAACGGTCTTTCAGGCGAGCGTAAATTCAGGGTTTTTGAGGAGCTGGTTAAGGAGGACGACGAGTTTGCGCATGACGGCGGTGAGGGCGACCTTCTTGGGCTTACCGGCGGCGACGAGGCGTTGGTAAAACGCCTTGAGGATGGGGTTGAACCGCGAGGCAACGGTGGCGGCCATGTAGAGGACGCGGCGGACCTTGACGCGGCCGCCGCGGATCGTTCGTCGGCCGCGGTGCATGCCGCTGTCCCGGTTGCAGGGCGCCACTCCGGCCAGTGCGCCGGCCTCGTTGCGGGTCAGGTGACCGAGTTCAGGCAGCTCCGCCAGCAGGGTCGAGGCGGTCACCTTGCCGATGCCCTTGACCTGCTGGAGCCGCTCGCTCTGGCCTCGGAGCGTGTCGTCGTCATCGATGTGCTGCTCGATCATTTCCTCGATCTGCTTGATCTGCCGCTCGAGCTCCTTGACCAGCGGCCGCCCGAGCTTGCGCACGAGCGGATCGCGGGTCTGGGTCATCCGCTGCTGCTCCATCATCAGGATGGAGATCAGCTGCTCGCGCCGCTGCACGAGCGCGGCCAGGCGCTGCCGCTGCGGCGACGGGGCGCTCATCTGCTCGGGCTGCAGGAGTTCCCCAAACTCACGCAGCACGGCCGCGTCGATCCGGTCGGTCTTGGCCAGCAACCCCTGCGCCCGGGCAAACGCCCGGACCCGGGCGGCGTTGACCAAGCTCACGGCCATCTTCCTTGCCCAGAGCTTACTCTCCGGAGTGGATAAACTCTCGCGCGAACCCAATGGTTTTTCGAGCTCTACCGATTCCGCGCGAGATCTCTGAGCGCTGGGGGCAACTGTCGGCGAAAGATCGCGCCGAGGTCGCGAGTTGGTATCAAAAACACGGCTGGAACCTCGAGGTTGAGACGGGCGAAGGACACTTCTCGGCAAGCTTCTCGAACCGATACACCGAGGAACGTAAGGCTATTGTAGCCGCGAAACTCGAGAAATTCCGCGCCTCCCTCACGGACACGCAACGAGAGGAATACGAAAACCTCAGGCAGGCATCCGTTGCAGTGAACTCCCGCGGATCAGATGTCGGCACTGTAGAACTCGCCCAGCGATGGCAGCGGTTCAGGGAAGGACTGAAGCCGGCTCAAGGCTCTGCGATTCTGACGATCTCAGACTTCACTGTTCGGGATTAGGCTTCGTCCTCTGTCGTCCGCCCCGCGGCTCTGACGCCACGCATGGGAAGGCTGGCACCGCCCGCCGTCGACGTCGGGCTTTACTGCCGCGCCGCCTTGGCTTTTCGCTAACGCGACCCGGCCGCCGGCGTGCGGCGGACCATCCGGAGGAGCGATTCCTCCGGGTTGAGCCGCGACACCTCGGCGAGGTCGAGCCAAGCGAGGGCGTGCGATTCGTCGCTCACCGCAAGCGGCGCATCGGCGGAGGCTTCAGACAGGAAGCGCACGTCGAAGTGGATGTGCGCGGGCTCCTGGCCGCGCGCCGGAATGCCGTGCGCATCAAGGTCGAAGATCTCCGCAGTCACCAGTCGCACGTCAGCGAGGCCGCTCTCCTCCCGCGCCTCCCGCAGGGCCACCGCCGCCAGATCTTCCTCACCGTCGGCATGGCCGCCGAGCTGCAGCCACTTGCCAAGCTTGCGGTGATGGGTGAGCAGCGTGCGGCGACGGGCGGGGTCGACGACCCAGGCTGAGCCCGTGAGGTGACCGTCCCGACACGTGCGCCAGAGGCAGTCGGGGTGCGCGTCGATGAACGCCAGCATGCGCCGCGCCGTCTCCGCCTGTTCCGCGGAGGGTGCCCGGTCCGCGTACGCGGCAATCAAGGCCCGCGCCGCCGCGGGCGAGCCGGTGGAGGCGTCAGCGCCAGAGTTCATCGGCCGTGAAGGGTCGGGGCGCTTCCAGCAGCGGCCAGATGTCATCAACGGTGTCGGCGACCGTGATCAGGTCCGACAGCCCGGGCGACTTGAACCGCTCCTCCACCATCCGCCCAAAGAAGCGCAGGAGGTCGTCGTAGAATCCATCCTGATTCAGCAGCACCACCGGCTTCGGCAGCCGGTTGAGGTAGCGCAGCGTCATGACCTCCGTGAGTTCCTCGAGTGTGCCGATTCCGCCCGGCAGGGTGACGAAGCCGTGCGCCCGCTCCTCCATCAGCCGCTTGCGGTCGCGCATGGTCGTTACCGTGAGGAGTTCATCCGCCTCGTGGTACGCCAGTTCCCGCTCCTTCATGAATTCCGGGATCACCCCCACGACGTAGCCGCCGGTCTGCTTCACGCTCCGCGCCACCGAGCCCATCAGCCCCGCGTGACCGCCCCCGTAGACCAGCCCCCAGCCCCGCTCAACCATCCCCCGACCCAGTTGCTCCGCCGCGGAATAATACTTCGGATCCAGCGTACGGCTGGAGCCACAGTAGACGCAGAGGAGCTTGTGCATGGGCGGAATCGACGATGGGACCGCCCAATCGGAAAATCAATCCGCCGTCACCCGGCATGACCTGAACTGTCGCGAGTGCCCTTGAACTCGGGGTCATGCCGCCCTCCTGCAGCGGCCCCGGCACGCGAGTCCGCGGGCCATGCGATCAGGGAGCGTCCTGCAGTTGAAGCGGTAGCCGTCAGACCACTTCCACCAAACGGCTGCCCTGGCTGACCAACTGCACAATGCCGGCTAGGCGCGGCTCGAGCCACGCCCGGAGCGCCCGGGTCGATGCATTGCCCACGCGCAGCCAGACCACGGTCGGGCCGGCGCGCGTTTGCTGGGAACGCACCGCAAAGTCCTCGTCCTTTGTGAAGATCACCGCGCTCGTTTGCAGCGCATACGCCCAAATCGCGCTGTCCCGCGCTTCCCTCAAGCCGACCTCCCGCACCGCCTTCGCCTCATGTCCCTGCTCCCGGAGCCAGATCGCCAACGCGGGCGGCAGTTGGGCATCGATCAGGATCCTCATCTCGCCAGCGAAAGAACGGCGTGATCAACTTGGGTCGCCGCGTACTCCAAGCACGCCCGGATGTCGCCGGTTTCCAAGTCCGGAAAGTCCTCCAGAATCGTCTGCTCGGATTCCCCGGCCGCCAGCATGTCGAGCACATCCTTGACGCGAATGCGCATGCCCCGAACACAAGGCCGACCGCCGCACTGATTCGGGTCAAAGGTGATTCGGTGCAGCTGACTCATGCCAAGATGCTACAGCGGGCCACGGCGGCTGCAAGTCCGCCCTAGCAACCGGCGAAGCGTTCCCTTCCGCCGCATCCCTCCGCGAAGGCTGGCCCGCAGCCATGAGGCCGCCGCACCGGGGACGGCAGGCGGTACCGACGATCGACCCCAGGCACGTCACGTTTCCCCGTCGCGTCAGGCGGTCGCGAACGGCCTGTGCATGCCACCCGTGCACCGCGAGCCTCGTCGCCGTGAGATGCACCGTTTGGGTTGCGATGAGACTAACTCTCATTCTCATCTGGGAAATGAGCTTTCGTGCATGGGTAACGGCGGTTTTCTGGGCGACCCTCGGCCTTGCAACGGCGCACGCTCGTCTGTCGGTCGGAGAACTGGTGGTGGCGCTCAAGCCGGACAAGAATCCCGATGCCATGCTGGCGGAGCAGCGGGCGCTGGAGGGATTCCTCAGCGAGCGGCTCGGGGGCAAGGTCCGGGTCATCGTCCCGCTGTCCACCGCAGTGATCGTGGAAGGCTTTGCCAACGGCACGATCGATCTCGGCTACCTGTCGGCCACGGACTTGGCGCGGATTCGCACGCAGGGGAGCGCCACGCTGCTGCTCGCCGGGGAATTCGCCGGCGGCAAGACCAGCTACCGGAGCTACTGGCTGACGCTGCGTGACAAGCCTTACACCGCCATCGACCAACTGCGGGGCAAGCCGGTGGCCTTCGCCAGCCGCACCAGCACGTCCGGCTTCCTGATCCCGCTCCTCGATCTGCACCAGCGCGGGCTGGTGGGTGACGACGCGGCCCTCGAGCCGTTCTTCGGCAAGGGCAACGTCCTCTTCGGCGTCGGGTACGTCTCCGCGGTCGAGCGCGTGCTCTCCGGCGACGCCGAGGCCGCGGCGGTGAGCGACTACGTGTTCGATCAGGACAAGCACCTGAGCGCCGAGCAGCGCGCCCGGCTGCGGGTACTGCAGAGTCAGGGACCGGTCCCGAGCCATGTCCTCGCCGTGCGCGCCACGCTGCCAGCCGCCGACCAAGACACGGTGCGCGCCGCGCTGCTGGCGCTGAACGAGACCCCGCACACGACGCTGCGCGACCGCGTCTTCACGACGAAGCTCGTGCCCGTCCCGGCCGACGAGCACCTCCGTCCGCTCGCGGCGGCGCTGCCGCTCGCCCAGCGCGCCCTCGCCCGGTGAACCGCCGCGCTTCCCCGACCTCCCCGGCTGCGGACGCGGGCTCCGCCGCGACGCACACCCCGGCCCCAACCTCCACCGCAAGCGCGGCGTCGTTCGCCAGCGTGCCCTCGGCCGCGGTGCCTTCCGCAGCGGCGGCGTCCACGCGCGCCACGGCCCGTTCCGACGACGCGCACATCCTGGTTTCCGGTCTCGGCGTCCGTCGCGCGGAGCGCTGGCTCTTCCACGATCTGACTCTCACCGTCCCTCGCGGTGCCTTCGTCGCGATCGTCGGCCCCTCCGGCGCCGGGAAATCCACGCTGCTCGCCTGCCTCGCCGGCGCGCTGGCTCCGGGCGAGGGCGAAATCCGGTTCCGCGAACGCAGCGGGCGCCTCGTCGCACCGGAGCACTGCCGCCCCCGGATCGGCTGCGTCTTCCAGCGGTTGCTGCTGGTGGAAAACAGCAGCGTCCTCGCCAACGTGCTCTGCGGACGGCTTGGTCGGCACCGTTGGTGGCAAACGCTCTTCGGGGCGCCCCGGGCCGAGCGCGAGGCGGCCTTCGCCATCGTGGCCGACCTCGGACTCGCCCCCCACACGCACCGCTGGGTTGCGGAACTGTCCGGCGGCGAACAGCAGCGCACCGCGATCGCGCGGGCACTGTTCCAGGAACCCGACCTCTACCTCGCCGACGAACCGATCTCGAATCTCGACACCTACCTCACCGGCCGCGTGCTCGGCCGACTGCGGCAGGAGGCCGCGCAGCAGGGCCGGACCGTCTTCTGCGTGCTGCATGATCCCACCTTGGTGGATCGCTTCGCCGACCTCGTGGTCAGCATCGATCCCACCGACCCGCACGGGTGGCGCGTCCGCCCGGTCCGCCGATGAAGCCGCCCGCTCCCCGCTCCGGCTCACCGGCCACACCCGCGCCCACCCCGTCGCCCGCGCCCTCGCCGCCGCGGCCACGATCGGAACCGCACTCGCAGTCGCAGACACCGCCCAACACACAACCCCACGCACAACCGCCGCCGCCCGCGCAGCCGCCCGCGCCGGCGCCGGTGTTTCCGGAGCTGCCGTGGTATCGGTGCCTGGACGCGCTCAGTGTCACGCTGCTGCTCTTCGGTCTGGCGATCTTCTTCTCGCTGCCGACGCTCCGTGGGTCCGGGCGTGATCTCGACTACTGGGAGAACGCCCGGCGTTTCCTCGCGCGTTTCTTCCCGCCGGATTTCTCGGTGACACCGCAGGTGCTGACCGCGCTCGCCGAGACGGCGCAGATCGCGGTCCTCGCGACCGCCGGAGCGCTGGTGCTCTCGTTTCCGCTCGGACTCGCCGGGGCGCGCACCCTCTCGCCCCGGTGGTTGGTCACGCTGGCACGCCTCGCCCTGAACGTCACGCGCACCGTCCCGAGCCTGCTGTGGGCGCTGATCGCAGTGGCAATCGTCGGCGCGAATCCGCTGGCGGGCGTGCTGGGGCTGACCGCCTACAGCGTGGGGTACCTCGGGAAGTTCTTCAGTGATGCCTTTGAGTCGGTCGACCTCGACGTGGCGCGGGGCCTGCGCGCGATCGGGGCGAGCCGGATTCAGGCGTTCCAGCACGGTGTGTGGCCCCACACGCGGCCGCTGATCTGGAGCTACGCACTGTGGATGCTTGAGTACAACCTGCGCTCCGCCGCCATCATCGGCTACGTCGGCGCGGGCGGCTTGGGCGTACTGCTCCACGGCTACCAAGAATACCACGCGTGGGACCGCTTCTGTGCCGTGCTCGTCTTCATCCTCGGCCTCGTCACGGTGCTCGACCTGCTCGGCGAGTGGGTGCGACGCAAGGTGACGAAGCGCGCCGCGCGCGCGCCGGCGTAGGTCCCCAACGGCGGAGCGACGCCTTTACAATCCCGGGCAACGTGCGACAAGGAACGGACGCAGCGGAGTCGCTCCGGTTGCACGACCGCGCCCCCTCCGCCACCGTTTTCCATGTCCGCACCCTCGATCGATCCGCCTCCCGCGCCCCGCCCGCCCTGCGGTCGGCTGGCGCCGTCGCCGACGGGGCTGCTGCACGTCGGACACGCGAGGACGTTCTGGATCGCGGCGCAACGCGCGCGGGCGGCCGGCGGGACGCTCCGGCTGCGCAACGACGACCTTGACCGCGCGCGGTGCCGCCCGGAGTTCGTCGCGGCGATGGTCGAGGATCTCCGCTGGCTGGGACTCGCGTGGGACGGCCCGATGATTTCCCAGAGCGAGCGACTCCCGCTCTACCGCGCCGCCCTGCGGCGCCTCCACGCCGCGGGCGCGATCTTTCCCTGCACCCGCTCACGACGCGACGTCCTTGCGGCCGCCGGAGCACCGCACGAAGGCGCGGGCGAGGACGACGAGCCCCTCTACCCGCGGGCGTTTCGGCCCGCGGAAGGCGAGGCCCTGCCTCCGCTGGGAGACCCTGTGACCGTGAACTGGCGGTTCCGCGTGCCGGATGACGAGGACGTCTCGTTCGTAGATGAGAACCTCGGACGCCAGACCGCACGGACCGGGCGGGACTTCGGCGACTTCCTCGTCTGGCGCAAGGACGACGTGCCCAGCTATCAACTCGCGACGGTGGTGGACGACGCGCTGCTTGGCGTGACCGAGGTGGTGCGCGGTGCCGACCTCGTGCGCTCGACCTTTCGGCAGTTGCTCCTCTTCCGCGCGCTGGGCTGGACCCCGCCGACGTTCTTCCACGCGGAGCTCGTCACCGACGACCGCGGCGTGCGCCTCGCGAAGCGCCACGACGCCCTCAGCCTCCGCGCGCTGCGGGAGTCGGGGCGCTCACCCGAATCCGTGATCGCCTCCTTTGGCCCGGCCCCGGCGCTTGCCAATCGGCCGACGCCACCCGCAGCCTGAGAAAATCTCCCCCTCCCCGTCTCGATCTGCCTCTCCCGCTCCTCGTTCCCGTGAACCCGAAAATCGGCGTACTGAACATCTCCGACCGTGCCGCAGCGGGCGTCTACGAGGACGTCCCCGGCAAGGCCTGCGTCGCGCTGCTCCGCGAGTGGCTCGTGACCCCCTTCGACGTCGAGTACCGCGTGATCCCGGACGAACGGGAACAGATCGAGGCCGAGCTGCGGCGCCTGGCGGATGACATCGGCTGCGCACTGGTCGTGACCACGGGCGGCACCGGACCGGCCCTCCGGGACGTCACGCCCGAGGCGACGGCGGCGGTGTGCGATCGCCTGCTGCCGGGTTTCGGCGAGGCGATGCGGACGGCATCGCTGCGCTATGTGCCCACGGCGATCCTGTCGCGACAGCTCGCCGGCACCCGTGGGCGCACCCTCATCGTGAACCTCCCCGGAAGACCCAAGGCGATCCGCGAGAACCTGGAGGCGGTGTTTCCGGCGATCCCGTACTGCATCGACCTGATTGGAGGGCCACGGCTGGAGACAAATCCCGCCGTGATGAAGGCATTTCGGCCGCCGAGCAGCTGAGCGGAACGGTCCTGTTTTGGGCACTTGCCCCGCACGAACGCACATCCGCCCTGCACCGGATCGCGTTTCGGGCGGCGCGGGCGTGCGGCTCCCTCACGCTACGGCCCCCTGAGCGCCGCTTTGAGCGCCCCGAACGCGCGAGACGGCCAGCCGGAACCTGTTCCCCGGCCTTAGAGCGCAAACTCCGTCCGGATTGCGGTCGTGTGCTGCCCGACGCGCGGCGCCCCGCGCGAGGACTTGAACCGGCGACCGTCGATGCGGAGCGGGCAACGCGTCGTCTTCATCGCCGGACCGTCATCGCGCCTGACCTCCTGCTCGAAATCGAGCACGCGGAACGCCTCCGTCGCCCAGAGCTGCGACCATGACAGCACCTCCGCGCACCAGTAGTCCGCCGGCTCGAGCCGCGCGAGCCAGTGCGCGGTCGGCCGCGTGGCAAGATGGGCCACCAGGAGGTGCTTGATTTCGTCGCGCCGCGTAAACCACAGCTTCGGCTCCGCGAAGCCCGCGAGCGCCGGAAGTTCGAGCAACTCCCCGAGCCGCGGAATCGACCCCATCGCGAGCGCCAGATAGCCATCGGCTGTCGCGTAGACTCCATACGGCGCCCCCAGATAGGCGTGGCCGTTGTTGACGGCGCTGCGCGCCGGCGCGCGACCACCATCGTTGAGAAAGGTGGTCGTGACCTCGAACTGCAGATCGAGGATCGACTCAAGCAGGCTCGCCTCCACCCGTCCGCCCCGCCCGGTCACGCCACGACGCACGAGACACGCAAGGATGCCCTGCACTAGGTGGGCGCTTGCGGTCAGGTCGGCGATGGCAAGCCCAAACGGGAGCGGCGGCTGGTCCGCGTTGCCGTTGAGCCACACCAGGCCCGAAACAGATTGTGCCAGCAAGTCCTGACCGGGCTTGTCGACCCACGGCCCTTCCGCGCCGTAGCCAGTCACGCTCGCGTAAACGAGCCGCGGATTGAGTTCCGTGCAGCGCGCCGACGAGAACCCGAGCCGTTCCATCACGCCCGGTCGGAAATTCTCGATGAGCACATCGGCGCGCGTGATCAGCCGCTCGACCGCAGCGCGATCCGCCGGGGATTTCAGGTCCGCCGCGAAGCTCTCCTTGTTGCGATTGATCGAGTGGAACAGCGTGCTGTCGCCGTCGAGTTCCAGGTTCGAAACATAAAGCTGGCGGCAGATGTCGCCGGTGCCAGGTCGCTCGATCTTGATGACCCGGGCACCGAGATCGGCGAGCCGCAGCGCCGCCGCCGGTCCGGCAAGGAACTGGCTGAAGTCGAGAACCAGAAGCCCATCGAGCGGGCGCGCGTCGGAGTCAGGCATGGGAGAGCGCCTCGCGATAGAGCCCATCGAGTCCGAGCAGCGCCTCGCGCGCCGACCGGCGACCCGCGACGACGTCATGCACCAGCGTTCCGCCGCACTCCTGGAAGTGAAGATAACCGGAGAACCGGGGGCGCAGCCATGCTCGATCGAGCGTAGGCAGCGTGGACCGAAAGTAATTGTGCGCGATTCGGTTGTTCTCCGGATCGGTCCACGCGGATCGATGCCCCGGCTGCCCGCCCGCGTGACAGGCGAGCGTCCGCTGCACGGTGCCACTCGCGGCAAACTCCGCGAACGCAACCGCCTCCCGACGGCGTAGGCTGCGGGCAGACACCGCGAGCCCGGTGCCGCCCAGCGTGGTCGCGAGCAGACCCCGGTCACCGAAGCTCACCACGTCACCGAACTCCAGCCGCGCCTCCGCATAACCGTCGCGCGCGTAGTTTGAGTATCCGTAGGTCAGCGGGCAGTAAGCCGCGCGCTGCTCGCCGGCGCGGCTCATGCGTTCGTAGCTGTCGATCGGGTTGCGGCCGAGGCCATCCGGGTCGCAGGCGCTTACCAGTGCGCCGAGCGCGGCGAGGGCGGCCGCCCCCGCCTCGTGACCCACCACGCGCTCGGGCCCGAGGAAAGGTTCCTCGCCACACGCCCGGCACAGCGAATAGAAGTTCATCAGGCAGTTGATCGGCGCCGCCGGCAGTTCCACCCAGCCGTCCCGTGCCAGCAACAGCAACTGATCCCACGTCGCGGGCCTTTCAAGACCGTGTCGCGCCAGCAGATCGGGACGCCAGCACGCGACCGGGGTGGCCGCGTCGATCGCGAGCGCCCAATGATGCCCCTTCCACTCGTAGCTGGCGTGAGAGAGGCCGACGGCGTTTGCCGCCTGATCGTCCAGAAACCCTCGGCTCAGGTGCTCATCGAGCGGCAGAAACACATCGTGCCGGGCCGCGTAGCCCACAAAGGGATGATCGATCACCAGCAGGTCATAGGTGGCGGCGAGTTGCTCGACGGGAAACTCCTCGAAAGCCTTCAACGAGCGTTTCTCCCAGGCAATCTCCACGCCGGGGTGCAGCTCCGCGAAGCGCTGCGCCGCCGCCACGAGGGGAAGGTAACCGCGGCTATGGCCCCAAGTAATCCCGCGCAGAACGTTCACCGCGGCCATGGGAGGATCGAAGCGACCCGGCGGGCTTCGGATTTGCAAGCCGCGCCGTCGGCCATGCCGCACGCGATGGCCCAGGCGCGATGCGCGACGATCGGTCGCGAGACGCGCGAACGCGACAGAGACTGGACCAGGGGCAGGATCATAATTTCATTTACAAAACAACGTTTCATTAACGAAATCAAGCTGAACCGGTCACCATGCCCAAAACCGCCGCCTATGCCGTGCCAGCTCTGGATAAGGGGCTGGATGTTCTGGAGGCGCTTTCCGCCGCCACTGTGCCGCAGTCGCTCGGCGAGCTCGCCGCGGCGCTCAATCGGAGCAGCAGCGAACTATTCCGGATGCTCAACTGTGTCGAACGCCGCGGCTACGTCGCGCGCGAGCCCGTCGGCGGGAGATACACGCTGACGCTCAGGCTCTTCGCGCTGGCGCACGCGCATTCGCCGGTGGACCAGCTCCTCCGCGCCGCGCTCGTGCCAATGCGCCGACTCGTCGAGCGCACCGGCGAATCATGTCACCTCGGCGTGTTGCAACAAGGCCGGTTGCTGGTGATCGCGCAGGAGGAGAGCCCGCGGCCGGTCCGGATTTCCGTGGCGGTGGGCGCGGCATTCGATGCCGTGGAGACGGCCTCGGGCCGGCTCCTGCTCGCCCACCTGGCAGACCTCGCCCGCGCCGCCGCGCTTGCCCGCTCGCCGGCCTGGCAGCGCGCCAGCGCGCGGGCGCGCGCGGCGCTCGAAAAGGAACTGGCGTCGATCGTACGCTGCGGGCTCTCGCTGGCAATCGACGAAACCCATCAGGGCGTGCGCGATGCCTCGGCTCTGGTTGGCCGGCCGGGTGTGGTAACCGCCGCGCTCGCCTTGCCGGTCCTCGAACCCGCGCGCGGCGGTCCGCCGAAGGCGGAGCTGCACGCCGCCCTGCGCGCCACCGCCGCTGAGATCACCGCGCAGCTGGGACTCTCATGAAACCCGTCCATTTCGAAGCCTACGCCATCGGCTCGCTGAGAGTCTCCTTCGGCCGCACGATCACGGAGACGGACATCGTTCTGCACGCGGGTCAGACCGGCGACTTCTACCCGCACCACATGGATGCCGAGTGGTGCAAGACGCAGGAGTTCGGCCAGCGCATTGCGCACGGAACCCTCGTTTTCAGCGTGGCGGTCGGCCTCACGGCGGGCGAGATTAACCCAGCCGCTTTCTCGTACGGGTATGACCGGGTCCGCTTCATCAAACCCGTCTTCGTTGGCGACACGCTCCACGCACGCGCGACGATCAAGGAAAAGCGGGAGCACCGGAAACCAGGATTTGGCGTGGTCGTGGAGCTTGTCGAGGCGATCAACCAACGAGGCGAAACCGTGCTCGCCTGCGAACACCTTCTGCTTGTCCACCGCGGCCCAAGCACGGCCGAAAACATTCAAACCTAGATCCTAGCGAGCCGGCACGCCCAGGCCGACGAGGGCTGCGGCAGGCTGATCCTGAACGCCGACTTTACGGCGATCCGGAGCGCTGACACTCCTCGCGCCGCGTCAGAGCGCATCGCACTTGTCGGAGCGCCCGCGAGCCTTCTCGACGGGATAGCGGGCGGCGTTGGCGGCCATCTTGCGCTCGATGGCGGCGGCGACGTCGATCCCGGTGATGTTGGCGAATTCGAGGGCGTAGATCACCACGTCGGCGAGTTCGGACTCGATCGCAGCGCGCTTCGCAGGCTGGCGGGCGAGGTCGGCGGAGGCCTCGGGGGTGGCCCAGAGAAAATGCTCCATCAGTTCCCCCGCCTCGGCGGCGAGCGCCATGCTCAGGTTCTTGGGCGCGTGAAACTGCTCCCACTCCCGCTCGCGGGCGAAGGCCAGGATCCGCGACTTCAGTTCCGCCACCGTCGTGCTCGCATCCGACAAGGAAGACATGCCCGCAGGCTGGCGCCCGCCGACCCACGGGGCAATCACTTCGAAGGGGGGATCACTTCCCCCGGTCGCGCAGCCGCCACAGGCCCGCCAGCAGGCTGCCGATCACGGAATGCACCACGCTGGAAATCGCGCACGGCACCGCCGTCAACGGATCGACAAAGTGGCGCCGCGCCAGCACCACGCCGAGGCCGGAGTTCTGCATTCCGACCTCGATCGAGATCGTCCGCGCCACCATCGCCTCGCAGCGCAGCAGCCGCGCCACGACGTAACCCAAGGCGAACCCACCCGCGTGCAGCAGCACCACGGCGAGCAGAAGAATGCCGCCGCTGGTCTTCACCGCCGTGGCGTTCTGGCCCACGATGCTCGCCACGATCAAGGTGATCCCGAGGACCGACGCCAGCGGCGCCCACGAGGAGGTGGCGGCCACGAGGCGCGGCGCGAACCGGTTCAGCGCCACACCCGCCATCACCGGCAGGAGCACGACCTGCACCGTGCTGCGCAGCAGCCCCCACGCATCCACATCCACGATCGCCCCCGCGAGCCACTGCGTGAGCAACGGGGTCATCACCACCGCGAGGAGCGTCGAGCACAGCGTCATCACCACCGACAACGCAACATCCGCACGGGCGATGTACGTGACCACGTTCGAGGCCGTTCCGCCCGGACAGCAGGCGACAAGGATCAGGCCCACCGCAAACGCCGGCGGGAGGCCGAGCAGATGCGCGACCGACCAGCCCATCAACGGCATGATCACGTACTGCGCAAAGAACCCGATCGTCACCAACCGCGGCCGCTGCGCGATCCGCCGAAAGTCATCCACGGTCAACGTCACCCCCATCCCCAGCATCACCAACGCCAGCGTCAGCACGATCGCATTCCCGCTGAACCACGTGAACCACGTCGGCTCGACCAAGGCGAGACCGGCACCGGCCACCACCCAGATCGGGAAAGCGTTGGTCATCAGGGCGAGGACGCGTTGCATGGACCCCGAAACTGGGCGGGCGGGCCGGCCTACGTCAGCGCATTTTTATCGGATTTCGAAAACTTCGTGCTTGGCGCGCCTCCTGCTTATGTTAGATCAACCTCCGTTCCAAAGCATGTCCCGGTCCCTCCAGCATCCCCGCAGCCAAGCCGGCGCTTCGTTTACGAAGGCCGTGCAGACGTGCTGCGTCCAGATGCGACCGGTCGCCACGTCCTGGAATAAAATCCACACCGGCGCGGGCTCTCAGGCCTAACCTTCCGACCTTCGGAAACCCTTAGACAACCTGAAGAAGCCCCCGGTCACCCGACCTGAGGACGCCACTGCTTTTCCTCCCCCGTTTTCCCTCTCCCTGGTTTTCCCGCCTTTTTCCTCCCATGCACACGACGATCATCCATCCGCTCAAGTCCCCGAGTCGCCTTCGCCGCACCCGGGTTGCCCAGCGCGCTGCGGTCGATCATCGCAAACCGCACTACGAGCTCACCGAGCAGGGAGACCGGCTCGAACTCGTGGTGTACGTGCCCGGAGTGGACGCATCGGGGGTGGACCTGTCGTTTGACGGCCGCGACCTGCTGCTCACGGCGCGCAAGGCGCACTTCGTGCGCGTGAACTGGCAGGCGCTGCATCTGGAAGGTGCGCAGCGCGACTACGAACTCGCCCTGCGCCTCGGCTCGGGCGTGGATTTCGACCGCGTCGCGGCGACGCTCCAAGCCGGGGTTCTGACAATTAAGTTACCAAAAAAGCGGCGCGCGACGGAACCCGTGGCCGCCGCCGCTCTCCAACACGTGGCCTAGGCGCGGACTGGGGTTGATCCCCCGGCTCCGCCGACGGTTCTCAAGTCCGCGCCGTGGCGTGACGACTCTCCTCTCCAACCCCACCCGACCCATGCTCTTCCAACCCGTACCGCTCCCGCCCCCGCGGCCCAGCGACTCGGTCGTGGTCGTGCCGCACTACGACGTGCAATGGGCTCGCCCGGTGTTCCGCGCCCCTTCGCTCCCGACGCCAGCGCAGATTCACGGCGAGATCCCGTTCACCGCGATGCGCATCACCCCCACGCGCCCGCGGACTCAGCGCGCCCGCTGAACGCGGCTTGCCGTCTGCCGTCCTCGCGCCGATCCGTCGGCGTCACCGTTCGCGGACGCGCCACGTGAGCCGCCCCTCGGCACCCGGTGCCCGGCCCAAGGCGTCGGCCAGCCACGGAAGCACCGGGGCAAGCTCCTGATCGAGCTGCCACGGGGGATTCACGACGACGAGTCCGGAGCCGCGCATCTTGAGGCCCGCGGCCTCGCCGGCGATCGCCACCTCCGCGCACCACGTCGGCGGCAGGGGATGCTGCTCCATCTCCGCGAGAAACGCATCGACCCGCGCCCGCTGGGTCAGCGGATACCACACGGCGAACGTCGCCCCGGGCATGCGTTCCAGGCCCACGGTGACGGCATCGAACAGACGACGCCACTCCTCGGGGCTTTCAAAGGGAGGGTCGAGCAGGACCAACGCCCGGCGCTCCGGGCACGGCAACTGGGCGCGGACGGCGGTGTAGCCGTCGAGTTCCAGCACCGATACCCGCGGCACCCGGTGGAACTCCGCCGCCAGCGCCGCCTTCTCGGCCGGGTGCAGTTCGCAGAGCACCATCCGGTCCTGTGGGCGGAGCGCCGCCTTCACCAGCCAGGGCGACCCCGGGTAGAAGCGCAGTCCGTCACCCAAGTGACCCGATCTTCGGTCAAACTCGCGCACACGAGCGACATAGGTCTGCACCGCCGGGGGTGCGTCGGTCCGCGTCAGCACCCGCCCGATCCCGTCCGGCCACTCCGGAGCCCGCGCCAGTGAGTCGCCCTGCGCCGCCGCGGTCAGATCGTATCGGCCACGGCCCGCGTGGGTGTCGAGGTACAGGAAGCCCTTCTCCTTGCGCGCTAGCGCGTCAACCAAGCGGCCGAGCACGACGTGCTTGCAGACGTCCGCGAAGTTGCCCGCGTGGAAATGATGCCGGTAGTTCACCGCCCCGGAACTCCCTCCGCCCGCCCCCACCCGCCCCGCGCCACCGGCACGTCCCCGGCGGGTCGCCGTGAGTCGTGGGTCTGCGGGGTGGAATGAACACCGATCATCGCCATGCGCCCGAGCGCAACCCGCGCCCTCCCCGCTGGCAAGCTTTCCCCCGGGACGCGTTTTCCGCTGGCGCCCCCTCCCTGTTCCGCGCTATCGCCTCCCCATGAGCACCGAGTTCGGCTGGTGGAACAAGGACGACGAGGGACGCAAGTTCCAGGTCGTCGCCGACGTCCACGGCGGGAACGTCAGCTGGACCCGCAAACAGGGCCACCACGCCCCGTGGGAGACGCATCCGCCGTCGCCGGACGACTGGGACCGCCTCATCGAGGAGGCCCGCCGCCGCGTGCCGCGACGGTTGCTGTCCCCCAAGCAGTTCGCCGTCATCGAGCAACTGCGCGAGGCCGCGCGGTAGCCGGGCGCACGCGGCCGCGCCCGACCCCGGGGACGCGGCGGTCAGAGTTCCGGGGCGACGAGGGACCAGATTTCGCGGAAAGGGCAGGTGAAGCGTTCCGGATCGGTCACCATGAGGGAGCGGATCTGTGCGATCGCATGCCATTCCCCGTGGTCGATCTCATGCGGGTTCAGGATGAAAGGTCCATCATCCCGCAGTCGGTAAACCCAGATGAATTCCCAGCCCGTCGCCTCGCTCGCCCCCACGCGCAGCCAGCGGGTCGGCGGCCCGCCCCGCTCCAGCCCCAACTCCTCCCGCAACTCCCGTTGCGCCGCCACGTCGTAGCTCTCGCCGGCGTCGACGTGACCCGAGCACGAGGCATCCCAGAGGCCGGGTGACTTGTCCTTGGCGAGGGAGCGTTTCTGCAGGAAGAGACGCCCGTGCCGGTCGAAGACGAACACATGCACGACGCGGTGCCAGAGTCCCCGCGCGTGCACCTCACCCCGGGTCGCCTGACCCACGACTTCGTCGCGCTCGTTCACGACATCGAAGCGCTCGTGCAGGTTCTGGGCCGACGGAGGCTTGTCTTTCTGTCGCATGGGCAACTTCCTTTCAACCCCACCCTCCGCCAACTCATGCCGAAAATCGATGTCAATCAAGTCGCCGAAATCCTGAAGCGGAACCAGGTGGACCCCGCGCTCCTGCGCCAGGTCGTCGAGGAAATGAACCTCCTCGCCCAAGCGGCGGCCAATGCGGACGAAGACAAGCCGCCTCCCGTAAAGAAGCAGTTCGTCATCCTGATCAGCGATCCGGAGGGACGCCTGCCCGAGAACGATTTTGCCGGCTGGGTGATGCAGTTGCCGGAGAACGAGAGTGTGATCACCGCCCAGGAGCGCATCTTCAAGGCGGCCTACGACTTCAACGCGTCCAAGAAAGGCCGCCTCCTCCCCGTGAAGACCGTCGGCGAGGCGATGGAGAGCATCCCGGCCAAGCACTTCAAGGAGGTCGAACTCTGGGTGAAGACCAAGACACCCGTCCTGATGCTGCGGACCGACAACGTGATCCCGAAGGACGGCGATTCGACGAAGAACGCGCGGCGGCACCGGCTCGATTGAGCCGGGCGCGGGCCACCGGAGCCGGGGTCCGGATTCGACCCCAACGCCCTGGTTCCGCGCCGGCTCCGTCCCGGGCCGGGCGCACGGTGCCGGCGGACGAGGGCAGGACCCGGGTCCGGACCGCGCTCCACCGCGGCGGCTTCGCCGCTACGGCGAGGACTTCGGCTTCAGCCCGTACGCGGCGGGGTCGAAACCCCGCTGGCGCAAGGCCTCGGCCAGTGCCTTCAGGTCGAGGAGTGCATCCCGCTTGAACTGATTGGCGCGGAACCAGCCCTGATTGACCTCCACGGCGAACTGAAGGTCGTCGGCCCGCGATGCGACCGAGGTTTCGTCGAAGGGGTGCAAGGGATAGTGCTCCCGCAGCCGACCCGCCGCGTCGAAGTACCCGATGTCGAGGGGCAGCGGGGTGTTCCGCATCCAGAAGGAGAGGCGCTGCGGTTTGGGGAAGAGGAACACCATGCCCTCGTCGGCCGCCAGCGTGCGCCGCCCCATCAATCCACGCTCCATTTCCGGACCCGTGACCGCCAGCTGCAACCGCAGCACCTTGTCGCCGACGGCAATGGGAAAAAACTCGGCCGCGCCCTTCACCGGGGCGGCCGTCTTGCCTTGGAGGATCCCGCCCGAAAGCAGGGCGAGCCCCAAGAGCAGGGTCAGGCCAGCGAGAACCCGAAGACGCGGCCGCCGCGGACCCCGCCGCGGCGAAAGGGGGTTTGCGTTCTTCACGGCTCCGATAACAAATGAGGCTTCTTCCCGAGACAAACCTCCTTTCCTGCGTCGTGAGCATTTCCTCCGATCAAGCCATCCTCCTCTACGCCGATTCCGCCCGCAACGGAGACATGCGCTACTTCTCCGGCCTGCACGTGCCGGACCCGTTCATTGCCCTGCGGATCGGCGGCCGGAAGATCGGCGTCTTCAACGCCCTGGAATTCGGGCGGGCGCGCAAGGAAGCGGCCCTCGACGAGGTGCTGGCCCTTGAGCCGCTCCGCGACCAGGCCCGGGAGCGCTGGCCCAGTTCGCCGCCCGGTCCGGCCGAGATCATCCTCCTCATCGCCGAGCGCCACGTCGTCGACCGCCTCACCGTGCCGCAGGACTTTCCCGCCGGCCTGTTCGAACGCCTGCGGCGCCGGGGCCTCACCATCGAGGTCGCCGAGGGGCCGATCCTGCCGGAGCGCGAATTCAAGACCCCGGCCGAAGCCCGCGCCATCCGCGAGGGCAATCGCATCGCCGCCGTCGGCATCGCCGCCGCCCACCGGGTCCTCGCCCAGAGCAAGATCCGCGCGAACCGCCTGCACCACGACGGCGATGTCCTCACCAGCGAGCGCCTGAAGTTCGCGATCGAGACCGCCTGCCTAGAAGCCGGCGGGGTGTCGCTCGACACCATCGCCGCCGGCGGCGATCAGGGCTGCGATCCCCACCACCGGGGCACCGGTCCGCTCCGGCCCAATCAGCTCATCATCGTCGACGTCTTCCCCCGCGCCCAGAAGTCAGGCTACCACGGGGACATGACGCGCGCCTTCCTGCGCGGCCGCGCCAGCGACGCCCAGCACGCGCTCGTCGACGCCGTGCGCACGGCTCAGCTCGCCGCGTTGGCGAAGATCCGCGACGGAGCCAACGGCCGCGACGTCCATCACGCCTGCACCGCGGTGTTCGCCGCCCGCGGCTACGAGACCAAGGCCACCCCGAAGGGCTCCGTTGGCTTCTTCCACGGCACGGGCCACGGGCTTGGGCTCGATGTCCACGAGCTTCCCCGCATGAGCGGCGCGGTTGACTACACCCTGAAGGCCGGCGCCGTCGTCACCGTCGAACCCGGCCTCTACTACCCCGGCCTGGGCGCCTGCCGCATCGAGGACGTCGTCCAAGTCACCGCCGGCCGTCCCCGCGCCCTGTCGTCCTACTCCTACGAGTGGGAACTGCGCTAGACGGCGACCGTCGCCCGCTTCAGCTCACCCCGCCCTTCCCCGCATGGCCATCTCCGCCGCCAAGATCCGCAGCCTGCTCCAGCGCATCCGGAAAAAGCGCATCCTCGTGGTCGGCGACGTCATGCTCGACCACTACATCTGGGGCAACGCGACGCGGATTTCCCCGGAGGCTCCGGTGCCGGTGGTGGAGGTCGCCCGCGACACCTACGTCCCGGGCGGCGCCGCCAACGTCGCGGTCAACTGCACCTCCCTCGGCGCCACCACCACGCTGGCGGGGATCATCGGCGACGACTCCGCCGGTGCGCACCTTCGCGCCGAACTGCGCGCGCGGGGCGTCGCTTCGGTGCCGCTCAAAGCCAAGGCCCCCACGATCATCAAGTCCCGCGTGATCCTGCAGCACCAGCAACTGTGCCGACTCGACCGGGAGGCCCAGCCCGAGGCCTACCGGCTGGAGGCGAAGGCGGTGGCGCGGCGGCTGCGGGCCGCCGTGGCGGCATGCGATGCCGTGATCTTTTCCGATTATGCGAAGGGGCTGATCTCCGATGAGCTGATCGCGGAGCTCTCCGCGCTCGCGCGGGCCGCCGGCTGCCTCACCGCGCTGGACCCCAAGCCGAAGCGCGCGATGCACTTCGCCGACCTCGGCCTGATCACGCCCAACCGCGGCGAAGCCGCGCAGCTCGCCGGGGTCGACTGGCGGCCGGGCCGACCCTTCCCCAGCGAGGAAATCTGCCGTCGCATCCACGAGCGCCATCGCGTCCAGCACCTCGTCGTCACCCTGAGCGAGGACGGCTTGCTGCTCAGCCGCGAAGGCCGCGTCCTGCGCCAGATTCCGACCGCGGCGCGCGAGGTGGCGGATACGTCGGGAGCCGGCGACACATCGCTGGCCGCCATCGTGCTCGCGCTGACGGCCGGAGCGGATCTGGAGACGGCCGCCCACTTCGCCAACGCGGCGGCCGGTGTCGTGGTTGGAAAACTCGGCACGGCTACGGTCAGCCCCGACGAGCTCGTCGCCTACGTGTCGCAGCGCGCCTGAGCCGGCCGCGCCGACGCCCTCGCCGCCATGCCCGAGCTCGCCGAGGTCGAGTACTACCGCAAGCGCTGGAACCCGGGACTGGGCGAAACCGTCGTCGCGGTCGAGGTCCACCCGCAGGCGCGCATCTTCCGCGACGCCGACCTCGCCGAGCTCCAGCGTCATCTCACCGGGCGCCGCCTGCTCCGCTCCGCCGCGGCGGCGAAGCAGATGCTGTTCGAGGCGGAGGCCGGAGGCTGGCTCGGGATCCACCTTGGCATGACCGGCGAACTGAGCCGGCAACCTGCGGACTACGCACCGCGCCGCGCCGATCACCTCGTGCTCCGCGTGCCGGAGCACACCCTCGTCTTCTCCGACCCCCGGATGTTCGGCCAGGTGCGTTTCACCCGCGGGGAGTCGGCACCGGAGTGGTGGACACGGATCCCGCCCGCACTGACCTCGCCGGCGTTCGGGCTCGCGGAGCTGACGACCTTCCTGCACCAGCGGCGCCGCGCCCCGATCAAGGCGGTCCTGCTCATGCAGGAGCGTTTTCCCGGGATCGGCAACTGGATGGCCGACGAAATCCTCTGGCGCGCCGCGATCCATCCCCGCCAGCCCGCGGGCAGCCTCTCGGCCGCGGAGCAGCGCACGCTGCTCCGCGAAATCCGCTGGGTCTGCCAGCGCGCCCTGGCGACGATCGGTGAAACGTTCGCCGATCCCCCGCGAACATGGCTTTTCCCGCACCGCTGGCGTGACGGCGGCACCTGCCCGCGCACCCGTCGCCCGCTCGAGCGCGACGCCATTGGCGGCCGCACCACCTGCTGGTCGCCGGCCCGGCAACGCCTGCGCCGATGAACTCCTCACCCTCCCGGCTCCGGCTCGACGAATGGCTCGTCCAGCGCGGCCTCGCCGCCAGCCGGGCCCAAGCGAAGGCGCTGATCATGGCCGGGCGCGTCCGCCGCGGCACCGAACGGCTGGAAAAGCCCGGCCGGGAGATCGCGGTGGAGACGGATGACATCATCGTCGACCAACCCCCGCGCTTCGTCTCGCGCGGCGGCGAAAAACTCGCCGCCTTCCTTGAGCGCCACGCCATCGACTGCCGCGGCCTCCACGCCTTGGACGTCGGCGCGTCGACGGGAGGATTCACCGACTGCCTGCTGCAAGCCGGCGCCGCGGACGTCGTTTGTCTCGACGTTGGCCGCGCCCAGCTCCACGCCAAGCTGCGCGGTGACCCCCGCGTGACCAATCTGGAGCAGATCAACGCCCGGCACCTGCAGCCCGGGCAGTTGCCCCGCGACGCCTTCGACCTCGTGGTGATCGACGTCTCGTTCATTTCGCTCCGCACGATCCTGCCGGCGGTCTGGCCCTTCGTGACTCCCGGCGGCCGGCTGATCGCGCTGGTCAAACCCCAGTTCGAAGCCGGACGCGAGGCAGTCGACAAAGGCCGCGGCGTGATCCGCGATGCAGCGGTGCAGCAGGCGGTGCTCGACGACGTGCGGACCTTCGCGCTGGCCCTGCCGGGCGCGGCGCTGATCGGCGCGATGGATTCGCCCATCACCGGGACGGACGGCAACCGGGAATTCCTCCTCGGACTGGTGCGGCAACCGGTGACCACCGGGGGCAAGCCGGTTGCGCGCGGGTGATTTCCCGCTCCACTTCCCCTCGTCAAACCGCAGGATGCTCCCCATGTCACCCCTCCGTTCGCTCCTCTTCGTGATCAATGAGGGCAAGTCCGGCGCGCCGGAGCTGGCGGAGGCGCTCGTGGCCATTGCGCGCGGCGAAGGGGCGGCAGTGCGGTCGACGACCAAGTTCCCGATCGAGGAGAGCGACCTCGACGGCTGCGACGCCTGCTGCGTGATTGGCGGGGACGGCACGCTCCTGAGCGTCGTCCGCGCCGCCGCGCCCCGGCAGATCCCGGTCATCGGCGTGAACCGCGGCAGCCTCGGGTTTCTCACGACCTTCTCGGCCGATGAGGCGCGCAGCCAGTTCGCCGGCCTCCTGCGCGGCGAGTTCACGGTGGCTCGCCGCTCGCTGCTCGATTGTTCCACCGGTGCGGGCGCGCACGACCTCGCCTTGAATGACGTGCTCATCAAGGCCGAGGCGAATTCACGCCTCGCGCACCTCGAAGTGCACGCGGACGGGAAGCTCGTGACCGAGTACTACTGCGACGGCCTCATCTTTTCGACCCCGACGGGATCGACGGCGTACAACCTCTCGGCGGGCGGACCGCTGATCCACCCGTCGGCGGAGGTGATTGCGCTCACGCCAATCTGTCCCCACACGCTGAGCAACCGCTCGATCATCTTCCGGCACGACGTGCGGCTGGAGATCTTCAACCGCGGCAGCAACGCGCGCCTCCTCGTGGCGATGGACGGGCAGCGCAACCTCGTGAGTTGCGAGACCTCACCCGTGACGGTTTCGATCTCGCGACACACCCTGCTGCTCGCCCAGCGCCCCGACTACTCGCACTTCGCAGTCGTGCGGACCAAGCTGAAGTGGAGCGGCGGCGACGCCGAGCGCCACGCCTGAGGCGCCGGTACCAGGCGCCGGGCCGAGGCCCGGCGCGATGACGCGACGGCGCGACGGCCGGGCTTGCCCCCGGACTGCCCCGGGACTACCCCCGGACTACGCAAGTACTCGCTGCCGTACTCGCTGCCGTACTCGCTGTCCAGCGGAGGCGATCGGCGGAGGTGACCGCCTGTCGACGCCGTCGCACGTGCGATCCGCTCACAAGGTCAGCTCGCGTGTCGCCGCGTCCGCCTGCGCCTCCGCCGCCGGCGCAGGCGCAGGCGCAGACTCGCGGCGGGGCGGATGCTACGGTTCGCCGTCGAAGGAGGAGGCCGACCCGGAAGCAGGCGCCTTGACGAGGCCGGACTTTCCAGTGCCCGCCCTCGCGCCATCGGCCTTCGCCATGCCCGCCTGTGCCGGATCGGAGCGGCCACCCCCCGTCTTCGCGGTGTCCGCCTTGTCCATGCCGGTCTTGGCGGAGTCGGACTTATCACTCGCGCCCTTCGCGCCGTCCGACTTCCCGTTGCCGGCCTTGGCCGCCTCGGCCTTCTCGGCCTTGTCCAGCTTGCCATCGTGGTTCGCATCGAAGCGTTCCAGCCGCCTGGCCTGCGCCTCGGCGCGCCCGCGCTGCACGTCCTCCTTCCACGCGGCGCGCTCCGACTCGCTCAGGCGCCCATCGCGGTCGGCGTCGTACTTGCGCAAAATGGGCGCCGGCAGGGTCTTCGTCTTCTCCGGCGTCGCCTCCTCGGCGGCGACGACGGCAACGGTCAGGAGGGGGAAAGCCAGCAGAGCCCGTCTGCCGCGAGTAATGATCCGATTGCAGAATAATGTGTTCATGCGCCGAGGAGGAAGCGCCGCTAAGCGCATTAGAGCAAATAGATTGCTTACGCAAACACGACCGAAATAGGGCCATCCTTGGCCATGGGAGGACCGCCGGAAGGAAACAGGGGGAACTCGGCCAGGTCCCTCCCGCGTGCCAGTGCGGCCGAGTCGCTCAGCCTTTGGCCGACTCGGGGCGCACCACCAGTTGCAGTCGCCGTTCCGGGCGGAGGTAGCGGTCCGCGAAGTCAGCCAGATCGGCGAGCGTCACGGCGTCGATGGCGGAGTCCATCTCATGCGCATCGTTGACGGTCAGGCCGTAGAGGGATTGCAGCGACGCATGGAGGGCGCGCGACGCGTTGGTTTGGAGCGCCTGCCGGCGGGCCGCCTTGAGGCGGGTCTGACAGCGATGCAGTTCTTCGATCTTGGCGCCGCCGGTGGCGACGCGCCGGATTTCGGCCTCGAACTCCTTGAGGACCTGCGCCACGTGCGCGGGAGCCGTGCCGGCGTAGAGGTAGAACATGCCGGAATCGATTCCGAGAATGCGGCTTGAGCGCACGAAGTACGCGAGCCCCTTTTCCTCGCGCACCCGCTCGAAGAGCCCGGACGACATCCCGCTGAAGAACTCATCCATCACGTCGGCCACGACGCGATCCTTGGACGCCGCGCCGGGGCCCGGGAAGGCCTGGAACACCACGGCCTGCGCCCGGGGCTGGATTTCCTCCCGCGCACCGGGCGAGACGGGGCCGACGAAGGCGGGAGCGACCGCAGGCACCGCCGCCCGCGGCAGGCGGGCGAGGAAGCGGCGCAACGCCGGCAGCAGCCGTGCGCGCGAAAAGTCGCCCGAAACCGCCAGCACCGCGTTCTCCGCCGTCAGCACGCCGGCGTGCAGCGCCCGGAGATCCGCAGGCGTCACCGCCGCGACCTCCGCCGCATCGCCGAACGCGTCGCAGGCCAGCGGGTGGCCGCCGAAGAACAGGCGCCGGAGCAGCTTCCGGCCATGAGTGACGACGTCGTCCTCGTCCAACTTGAGATCGGCGATCTGCGCCTCCTTCTCGCGCCCCAGCGTGTCCTTGCGGAAAGCGGGGCGGAAGACCGCGTCTGACAGCGTCTCGAGGACGAGAGCGGAATCACCCGGAAGCACCTCCAGGGCGAGAGCGAGGGCGTTGTTCCCGGTGAAGGCGGAGAACGAACCTCCCACCTCCTCGATCCGGCGCGCCACCTCGGCCGCCGTGCGGCGCTGGGTGTCCTTGGTGAGCAGCGTGGCTAGGAGCGCCGATGAGCCCCGGAGCCCGGGCGCTTCCTGGGCCGGCCCGGCCCGGAGCACGAAGCGGAGATGGAGATTGGGGAGACGCGGATCCGGGCGCAGCAGCAGCCTCGCGCCATTGGGAAGCCGCAGTTCCTCAAACTCCGCCGGGCCCGCCACCGCCGCCCCACCCGCCACCGCCGTGGGCCGGTCGCCGACCGGGTTCAGCGAAACCGCCGTCAGCGTCCGCGGCACGAGGTAGGTCCGCACCAGCCGGGTCAGCACCGCGGAATCCACCCCGGCGAGACTCTCGAAGTACGAGCGCGTGAAGCTGAGATCGCCGACGACGACCTCGGCGGCGCCGAGCCGGGAGGCCTGGCCGGACATGGTTTTACGGGCGTTGATCTCCCCGACTACCAGTTGCCGCATCGCCTTGCGGAGCCGATCGGCCGTGAACCCCTTGGTCCCGAGTGCCTGCAGCAGGGCCAGGATCCTCGCCGTGGCCCGCTCCCGGCCACCGGCATCGCAGGTGAACGAAATCGACAGCAGGCCGCCCATGCCGGGATTCCAGCAATTGGCATCGATCGAGTGGACCAGCCGCGCCTTCTCCCGCAGTTCGCTCCAGAGAATCGAGCTGTCGCCGCCGCCGAGGATCATCGCGAGAAGTTCCAAGCCGGGCGCATCCGGGTGACCCAAGCCGGGGATGGGCCAGGAGAGATCGGCCCGGACGACGTCAACCTCTTCGTAGCGGTGGTCCTCGCGCGGACCCAGCGCCACCGGCTCCGGCAGGATCGTCAGCGGCGCGAGCCGGGCGCGGGGCGCGGGGCCGAACTGCTTCAGAACCTCGGCGCGCACGGCGGCGGGATCGACGTCGCCAACCACCACGATGACGAGGTTGTTGGGCACGTAGCGCGCCCGGTAGTAGGCGACGAGGTCCTCGCGCGTGAGCGACGAGAACACCTCGCGGTGGCCGATGACCGGAAAGCGGTAGGGATGGGAGCGAAAGGCGGTCGCAAAGAGCGTCTCACCGAGACGCTGGTCCGGATCATCCTTCACCATGTCGATCTCGCGGAGGATGACGTCCTTCTCCCGCGCCACCTCGTCGGCCGGGAGCGTCGAGTGCAGGACCATGTCGGCGAGCAGGTCGACCGCGATGCCAACGTGCTCGCTGGGCAGGTCGATGTAGTAGACGGTGCGGTCGAACGTGGTGTAGGCGTTGATCATCCCGCCGTGCGCTTGAACGGTCGCGCTGATCTCCCGTCCCGCGCGACGCTCGGTGCCCTTGAAGAGCAGGTGCTCCAGATAGTGCGACACCCCGGAACCCTGGAGCGTGTCCTCGTGGACGCTGCCGGTCTTGACCCAGATCTGGACGGACGCGAGGGGCGCCGACCGGTCCTGCCGCACGATCAGGGTGGCGCCGTTGGGCAGCACCTCGCGGTGGACTGGTTCCTCCCAGAAGGGGCGGAGGAGCGCGAGATCACCGGTCGTGAGGGAGGAGGACTTGGCCATGGAGAGAGCGGTTGCCGGGTGCCACCAGCGTTGCCCGGGCGGGCTCGACGACCGAGGTGGGGCGCGCCTTCAGGGCGCCTCCGTCAAGACCGCCTTGGGCCAGTGCTTTGGCCGCGGCCCCTTCGGCAGGAACGGTTTCACGAAGGCATCCTCGAACGAAAACACCTCCGAAAAGTCCTCGCGACGATCGCTCTCGGTCTTGGAGAAGATGTTGTAATCGATCAGGCTGAACACGATGTCGCCGAAGTCGGCGCAGCGCCGAATTCCCCAGCCATGGAGCACCGTGATCGCCAGCGGACCAAACTGATCAAGTGCATACTCCCGAATGCCTTGCAACAGTTCAGGTCCACTCACGTGGATGGAGCGCTGCGCCCGGCCAGAGTCGCGCTTCCGCAGTTCCTTGACGGCATGGTCGAGGCCTTGGCGGGTGAACGCGTAGGCCCGCCGGTCGAACCGCGGGTCTTCCTTGCAAATCAGCTCGACGATCGCGTCGAAATCGAGGTCCTGCATGCGAAAACGCCTCGAGCCTGCACACGCCTAGGCGTTCTGCAATCTCAAGGTTGAGGAGACGAGGCCCAGTCACCGGCCGCGGGAGTCGCGGAATGCGCCCTTGCTCGCCCAGCGCCGCCGCGATCGCCGGATTCGCCCCGGTGGTGGCCCCGGGAGGTGAGAAACGCAGTCCGGGGCGTCCTCGAGCATCGTGCAATCTCAGGCTTGAATCAGGTGCAATTTGGCATTTACTTAGCAACGGTTGCATCTTTGCTATCGCAAACTGACTCTTCTCTTCCCCGACGTCGCATCTTTGCATTTGCCTCGCAGTTCTTCAATCCATTGACTCCCAGAATTCACCATGACTGATTCCGCCGAAACCCATCCTGGAACCGCCACCGGTGCCGAGCCGGCCAATGCTCCCATTGAAGTCGCCGTGAAGCGGCTCCGCCAAGCCGGGCTCCGCATCACTCAGCCGCGCATTGCGATCCTCAATGCCCTGATCCGCCGGGATCGGCCGGCGAGCATCGAGCAGATTCACAATGATCTGAAGGGAAACACATTTTGCGATCTGGTGACGGTCTATCGCTGCCTCGCCGCCTTCGAAAATCTCGGGCTGGTCCGCCGCTGCTTCTTCCACAACGGCACCAGCCTGTGGCAAATCAACCTCGCCGGGGAAACGTCCTACCACATCGTTGGCAAGGCCTCCAATACGATGGAGCAGCTTGATCCGCAGACCTCGGCCGAGTTGGCCGCGGCGATCAAGCGGGTCGAGGACGTGCTTAAGTCGCGGGGTTACAAGGACCTCTCGCACATGGTGGAGTTCTTCGGCGTCAGCCCAGGCGCCGGGGCAGCCCCGTCGATCTAGGCTGACGGGACCCGGCGTCCGCCAACGACCGGGGAGAGCGTCAACCGCGGGCGGCCTGCCACTCGGCAGCCGCCACGTCCCAGTTGAGCACGCTCCAGAACGTCTTCGCGTAGTCCGCGCGCCGGTTCTGGAACTTCAGGTAGTACGCGTGCTCCCAGACATCCAGCCCGATGATGGACACGTAGCCGTCCATGCCGGGCGTATCTTGGTTGGGGGTGGACATCACCGAAAGCTTGCCGTGCTTGAGCGCCAGCCAGGCCCAACCGCTCCCGAAGCGACCCATCGCCGCCTCGGTAAAGCGCGCCTTGAATGCGTCGATCGAGCCGAATGCGTCCGTCAGCGCCGCCGCGAACGCACCTGACGGCGCCGACGCGCCGCTCGGGGTCATCAGGCGCCAGAAAAGGGCGTGGTTGAGGTGGCCGCCGACGTTGTTGCGAACAGCGTTGCGGATGGACTCCGGGACGGCGGAGAGGTTCGCCATCAGGGCCTCAGCACTCAGGGCTTGGAGTTCCGGATGGGCCTGCAGCGCGCGGTTGGCGTTGTCCACATAGGCACGGTGATGCCGCCCATGGTGGATTTCCATGGTGAGACGATCGAAATGGGGCTCCAGCGCGTCCACCGCGTACCCCAGCGGGGCCAGCGTGAACGGCTGCATCGTGCCGGAGGTGCTGCCGGACGCCGCCTTCGCCCCTGCGGGCGCTGCGAGCAACGGCGCAGATGCCGTGGCAGCAACCGCCGCAGCGGCTCCCCAGCCTCCAAGCAGGCGAAGGGCGTCGCGGCGGGAAATGGCGGAGGGAGACGAGGGGGTCGGGGGAACGTGTGCCATGCCACTTCCCTATCCGGTTCCCTGCCCCGCGCAAGCCACGCCGAGAGATGCCGGCTCCCTCCCCGTGTGTGACGCGTCCATGCCGTCCCGCGGAGTTCCGCCTCCCCGGCCGGCCCCGCTGGCCGAGGTGCGGGGCCCAGGCGCTCCGCCGCTCCCGGCCGCTCCGCGCGCCACCGCACTCCCGGATGCCGTTGCGCGGTCCCTCGGGGCGGGAATCGTCCGAAGGCTTGCCGCAGCGCCGCCCGCTTCCACACTTCGGGCATGCCTTCTCCCGTTACCCGTCGTCAGGCTCTCGCCACCCTCACCGGCGCCGTCCTCGCTGGAAGCACCCACGCCGCCAGCCAGAGCGCGGCGCCCGCCACCGCCACCTCCCCCCAACCCCAGGGCGCAAAGGAGAGCGCCGGCGCGATGGGGCAGCCGGACACCCATCCGATCCGTCACTCGGCGTGCAAATGGTGCTACGCGAAGACAGCCTTGGCGGACCTTGCCAAGGCGGCGAAGTCCTTCGGGATGGAATCCATCGAGTTGCTGAATCCCGAGGAGTGGCCGGTGGTGCAGGCCTTTGGCCTGACGTGCGCGATCGCGAACGGTCCGGCTCGCATCAACGACGGGTTCAACCGCCGCGAAAATCAGGTGACGCTCATTCCGGCCTACCTGAAGCGCATCGAGGAATGCGCCCATGCCGGGATTCCCAGCCTCATTCTTTTCTCGGGCAATCGTCGGGGGCAGAGTGACAGCGAGGGCCTGGAAATCTGCGCCGAGGGCATCAAGCAGATCGTCGGCGCCGCCGAGAAACACGGCGTGACTCTTTGCATGGAGCTGCTCAACAGCCGCGTGAACCACAAGGACTACCAGTGCGACCGCACGGAGTGGGGCGTGGAGCTGTGCAAGCGGGTGGGTTCAGAGCGGTTCAAACTGCTCTACGACATTTACCACATGCAGATCATGGAGGGTGACATCATCCGCACCATCCAGACGCACCACGCCTACTTCGGTCACTACCACACCGGCGGCAATCCGGGCCGGGCGGAAATCGATGACTCCCAGGAACTGAACTACCCGGCAATCATGCGCGCCATCCGGGCCACCGGTTACCGCGGCTTCGTCGGCCAGGAGTTCATCCCGAAGCGCGATCCGCTCACCTCACTCCGCGAAGCCGTGCAGCTCTGCACGGTCTGAGCCCGGGCCGGACGTCCGTCCGCGCTCAACCACCCGCGAGCAGGCGGCGGAGGGTTTCGTCCACGAGCCTGGGGTTGGCCTTGCCCTTGGCGGCCTTCATCACCGGGCCCTTGAAGGCGTTGAGCGCGCTTTCCTTGCCGGCCCGGAAATCCGCCGCCGACTTTGCGTTGCCCGCGATCGCGTCGCGGCACCACTGCTCCAGCTCCGCGACGTTCGTCTCGGCCTTGAGGCCCTTGCGCTCCACCACCGCCGCCGGCATCTCGCCCGTTGCGAACATGTCGACGAACGCTTCCTTGGCGGCGTTCATCAGAAGCGTGCCGGCCTCGATCAGCCGCACCAGTTCCGCGATGTGCGCCGGACGCACGCGCGACGCCTCCAAGCCGATCTTCACCGTGCCGAGTTCGCGGAGGAGGTCGTTGACGATCCAGTTGCCAACCGCCTGAGCCTTGTCCACTCCCGCCAGCGCGACCGTCTCCTCGAAGAAATCACTCAGCGCGCGATCCGGCACGAGGACCGACGTGATCGTGTACGGGATCTGGTACCGCTCGTAGAACCGACGCTGCTTGTCGAACGGCAGCTCGGGACACTCCGCCTGCAAGCGCGCCTTCCAGGCGGCATCCACCTTCACGGGCATGAGGTCGGGGTCCGGAAAATAGCGGTAGTCATGCGCCATTTCCTTCGAGCGCAGGGACTGCGAGGTGCCGGTCTGGCCGTCGTAATCGCGCGTCTCCTGCCGGATCGTTCCGCCGGCCGCGATCACCGCCAGCTGGCGCTTGATCTCATGGGCGATGCCGTCGCGGACGAAGGAAATGGAATTGAGGTTCTTGAGCTCGACCTTCGTGCCGAGCTTGGTCTCACCGACCGGCCGCACCGAGATGTTCGCATCGCAGCGCAGCTGCCCCTTCTCCATGTCACAGTCGGAAATGCCCGCGTACACCATCGCCGTGCGCAGGGCCGTCAGGTAAGCGAAGGCTTCGTCGGCAGACTGCATCGCCGGTTCAGACACCACTTCCATCAGCGGGGTACCGGCGCGGTTGTAGTCGACCAGCGAGTCGCTCGCCGTGTGGTTCAGCTTGCCCACATCTTCCTCGAGGTGAATGCGGGTCAGGGGAATGCGCTTGTGCTCGCCCTGAATGTTGCGGGCCGGGGCCGGCAACTCGATCTCCACCGAGCCACCGAGGCAGATGGGCTGGTCGTACTGGGAGATCTGGTAGTTCTTCGGCGAGTCCGGGTAGAAGTAGTTTTTCCGGTCCCACTTGCAGACGGGCGCGATCTCGCAGCCGAGCATCAGGCCGGCGCGGATGATCGCATCCAGCGCCGCCTTGTTCATCACCGGGAGCACGCCCGGCAGCGCGAGCACGACGGGGTCGGTGAGCGTATTCGGTTCCTGCCCGTAGCCGGTCGCCACGCGGGTGAACATCTTGGACTTGGTCTTGATCTGGATGTGCACTTCCAGACCGATCACGGCTTCGTAGTTCATGGCGGGTCCGGTTCAGAGCGTGGGTCGGCGTTGGCCCCAGGCATGGGCGCGCTCGTAGGTGTGGGCCATCGCGAGCAACTCGGCCTCGCCGAAGGGCTGGCCGATGAGCTGCATGCCGATCGGGCGACCGTCGGCACTGAAACCACACGGCACGCTCACCGCCGGCAAACCAGCGAGGTTCACGCCGATCGTGTAGATGTCGCAGAGGTACATCGCGAGCGGATCCGCCTTCGCTCCGCGCCGGAACGCCGGCGTCGGCGCCGTCGGAGTGAGGATCACGTCCACATCCCGGTAGGCGTTCAGGAAGTCCTGCCGGATCAGCGTTCGCACTTTCTGCGCCCGCAGGTAGTACGCGTCGTAGTACCCGCTCGAGAGCACGTACGTCCCCAGAATGATGCGTCGCTTCACCTCGGGCCCGAAGCCTTCGGCCCGCGACTCGGCGTAAATTTCCACCGCGTCCTTCGCGTCCTTGGAGCGGTGTCCATAGCGGATGCCATCGAAGCGCGCGAGGTTGGAGGAGCACTCCGCCGTCGCGATGATGTAGTAGACGCCAATCCCGTACTCAGTGTGCGGGAGCGACACGTCCTTCACCGTGCAGCCCTGCGACTCGTAGAAGCGCACCGCAGCCTGCACGGATGCCGCCACCTCGGGATCCAATCCCTCGCCAAAGTATTCGCGCGGGATGCCGATCCGCCACGGGCCGCGCCGGGACTGCAGGGCCGCCCGGTAATCGGGCACGTCGGCCCGCCATGAGGTCGAATCCCGCGGGTCGTGCCCCGCGATCGCACCGAGCACGATCGCCGTGTCCTCGACCGAGCGGCCGAACGGGCCGATCTGATCGAGCGAGGAGGCAAAGGCGATCAGTCCGTAACGCGAGACGAGCCCGTAGGTCGGCTTGAGGCCGACGACGTTGCAGAACGAGGCCGGCTGGCGGATCGAGCCACCGGTGTCCGAGCCGAGCGAGACGATCGTCTCGCCCGCCGCCACCGCCGCCGCGCTGCCGCCCGAGGAACCGCCGGGCACGCAGTCCAGCGCATAGGGATTCGCGGTCGGGCCAAAGGCGGAATTTTCCGTCGACGAGCCCATCGCGAACTCGTCCATGTTCAACCGACCCCAGCAGATCGCCCCCGCCTCGCGCAGTCGCTGGGTGACCGTCGCGTCGTAGGGCGACACGAAGGTCTGCAACATCCGGCTCGACGCCGTCAGTGGCTGCCCGGTGACCGCGATCACGTCCTTCAAGCCGATCGGAATGCCGTCCAGCGGTCCCCGCGCCTCGCCGCGCGCCCGGCGCTCGTCCGAGGCGCGCGCCTGGGCCAGCGCGTCCTCGAAGTCGTACGAATTGAAGGCGTGCACGCGGTCCTCGACCGCTCGGGTGCGGGCAATCACCGCCTGCATGAGGTCCACCGCGGAGATCCGGCGCGCCTGCAGCGCGGCGGAAAGCTCGGCGATCGACTGATAGTGAAGCGCGTCAGACATGGCGGGAGGACTCTCGGGACGGTGACTCACTCCACCACCTTGGGGACCACGATCATGTGATCACGCTGCGCGGGAGCATTGCGCAGCGCCTCCTGGACCGGCAGGCCCGGGCGAGCCGCATCGGCCTCCCAGACGTTGAAGAGCGGAAACGCATGCGCCGTCGGCTCGACGCCCGTCACATCCACCTGCTTCAGCTTCTCGATCGCCGCCAGCACGTCGCCGAGCTGGCTCGCGAAGTGCGCCTTCTCCTCCGGCGTCAACGCCAGACGGGCCAGCGCGGCGACGTGATCGATGTTCAGGTCGGTGGGGGACGACGGGGAACTCATTTGCGGAGGGTGTAGCCGTGGCCGGACACGAGGGCGTCCTGCACGGCGGTGAAGACGCGGTTGACCTCCTCGTCGGTGAGGGTGCGGTCCTCGGCGCGGAAAACCAGCGAGAAGGCGAGGCTCTTGTGCCCGGCCGGCAGGCCCTCGCCGCGGTAGACGTCGAAGATCTCCATTGACTCCAACGCGAACGCGGTCCCGACGGCGGCGCGCGCCGCCTTGGTCATCGCCTTGCGCACGTCGGCAGCGGGCACGGTCTCTTCGACCACCAGCGCCACGTCCCGCAGGGCGGCGGGGAAGAGCGCGAACGGACGATAACGCGAACGGGTCGCCGGCGCCGCGAGATTCGCGGGCAGGATCACGAACTCGCCGGCGTAAACGCGGCCCGTCACGTCGCGCGTCTTCAGCGACGCGACATTGAGCAGGCCGAAGGAGGCGGACCAGCCGTGGGCGAGGTCACCGGCGGAAGCCGCATGGCCGGATTGCCAGGAGCGATCGCCCTCGGCGACCGGGCGGATCTGACGCGCGAGGTCGAGTCCCGCGAAAGAGGCCACGGCCTCGATCAGGTGGCGGGCGGCGTAGAAATCCGGCGCCGAACGACGGAGCCATGTCCGGGAATCCGGATCCTCGGCGAGGACGAAGCTCACCGCCACGCACTCGAGCAACTGGCCGTCTCGCTCGCGGAAGACGCGGCCCGCCTCAGCGAGGCGAGTGACCGAAACCCCGCGCGCGCGGTTCAGACGCAGCGTCTCGACCAACCCATCGATCAGCGTCGGCCGCAGGTGCGACTGATCCTCGACGAACGGATTGGCGAGCGCGAGACGCGGGGCCAGAGACTCGGAGGCGGTGCCTGCCACCTCGGTGGCGGAACGCAGCGTGTAGTTGACGCACTCGTGGCAGTCTTGGCCAACGAGGAACCGCAGGGCGCGCCGCTGGTACTCGACCACCGGATCATCGTCCTCGGCCAGACCGGGGCCCGTGACGGTCGTCGCCGGAATGCGCTCGGTGCCGAAGATGCGCAGCACCTCCTCCACCAGATCGATCGGCCGGTCGAGGTCGTCGCGCCAGCTCGGCACGCGCACCGTCCAGCGCTCGCCGCCGTCCTCGGCGCGGTCCTCGCGCACGATCCGCAGCTCCAGCGATTCAAGCGCCGAGCGCATGTCGGACGACGGAATGGTGAAGCCGAGACGCTCGTTGATGTAGGCCGGCGTGACCACGATCTCGCGCAGCCACGGTTTGTCTCCACCGACCCGATACGCCGGGCCGGCGACCTTTCCACCGGCGGTTTCGAGGATGAGAGCGACTGCGCGGCGCGACGCCTCGGCGAGACTGTGCGGATCGACCCCGCGTTCGTAGCGGTAGGACGAATCGCTCGCGAGGCCCAGACGGCGGGACGTGGCGCGGATTCCCTGGCGACGGAAGTACGCGGCCTCCAGCACCAGATCCGTCGTGGATTCATCGACCCCGGAGTTGCTGCCGCCCATGATGCCGGCGATGACGACGGGGCGCTGCTGGTCGGCGATGACCAGCGTCTCGGCGGACAACGCGCGTTCCTTGGTGTCGAGCGTGACGAGCGACTCGCCGGCAGCGGCGCGGCGCACGACGATTTCGGCGCCGCCCAGCTTGCGGGCATCGAAGGCGTGCAGAGGCTGACCGTACTCCAGCATCACGAAATTGCCGACATCGACGACGTTGTTGATCGGGCGCAGCCCGACGGCGGTGAGACGCTCCTGCAGCCACGCTGGGCTGGGGCCGACGCGCACGCCGGTGATGATCGTGGCTTGGTATAGCGGACAATCCTCGGCGGCATCGACGCGCACCGAGCCGAGTAGGTCCGGACGGGCGGGGGCTCCGGCGAAGAGCGCGCCCTCGTCGGGGACCGACGGGTAGCGCAGCGGTTCGCGGAACCAGGCCGCGAGCTCGCGGGCGATGCCGAGGTGGGAAAGGCAATCGGGGCGATTCGGCGTGATCTCGATGTCGAACACCACATCGCCGGCCGGCAGCACCTCGTTGATCGGGCGGCCGAGCTCAGGGCGATCGCTGAGGACAAGCAGACCCGAGTGATCCTCGCCCACGCCCAGTTCGCGACCGGAGCACATCATGCCATCGGAGGCATGGCCGCGGATCTTGGATTGCTTGATGACGAAGTCGCCCGGCAGGACGGCACCCGGCAGCGCGACCGGCACGCGGTCGCCGACCTTGTAGTTCTGGGCGCCGCACACGATCGTCTTCACCCCGTGGGCGGGGCCGACATCGACGGTGCAGACGGACAGCTTGTCGGCGTTCGGATGGCGATCGCGCGTCAGCACCTCGCCGACGAAGACGGACGACAACGCCGGAGCGCCGGTGGTGTGGACCGACTCGACCTCGAAGCCGAGGAACGTGATGGCGCGGGAAATTTCGTCGGAGGAACGGCCGGCCAAATTGACGTACGACTGGAGCCAGTTGCGGGAGACTTTCACGGCGGGAAGGAGGTTCGCGGAAGCGGAGCGGGGGCGGAAGGAAGCAGGACCGCGTCAGGCGAACTGCCGCAGGAAGCGCAGATCGTTCTGGTAGAAGTAGCGGATGTCATCGATCCCGTAGAGCAGCATGGCGAGACGCTCGAGACCCATGCCGAAGGCGTAGCCGGACCAGACCCGGGAGTCGTGACCCACCCCGTCGAGGACGATGGGGTCGACCATGCCGCAGCCACCGATCTCGATCCACTCCTTGTTCACCTTCGGCAGATGGCGGGCGCTGAGATCGACCTCGAAACTCGGTTCGGTGTAGCCGAAGTAGTGCGGACGGAAACGCGTCTTGGTGTCCTTGCCCAGCAAGGACGTGAAGATGTAATCGAGCAGTGCCTTGAGATCGCGGACGGTGACATTGCGATCGACGTAGAGACACTCCAGCTGGTGGAAATTGGCGGAGTGCGTGGCGTCGGTGGTGTCGCGGCGGTAGACGCGGCCCGGCGAGACGATGCGGATCGGCGGCGGCCCCTTGAGCAACGTGCGGATCTGGACGGACGACGTGTGCGTGCGCAGCAGATAGCGCTCGTCGGCGCGGTGCTTGGAGACATTCGCGAAGGCGGCGTCGCGCGGCAGGTAGAACGTGTCCTGGGCATCGCGGGCCGGGTGGTCGGCCGGCGTGTTGAGGGCGTCGAAGCAATAGTACTCGGTTTCGACCTCCGGGCCGTCGGCGACGGTGAAACCCACCTTGCGCAGGATGCGGCACATTTCCTCGCGCACTTGGGTGAGCGGGTGGAACGTGCCCGGGCCCGCGTCGGGCGAAGGCAAAGAGACATCGATGGCCGGGCCGACCTGGGCGGCGATCTCGCCATCGACGACCCGCTGGAGGGCGGCGTCGAGCAACGCCTGCACAAGAGCCTTGGCCTCGTTGATGCGCTTGCCCAGGGCGGGGCGCTGCTCCTTGGGCACGGAGCCCATCTGCTTCATGAGCGCGGTGAGTTCGCCATTGGGGCCGACGAGGCGCGCCTTGGCGGCCTCCAGTTCGGGGCGGGTGCGGATGGCGGCGAGATCGGCCTGCGCCTTTTCCTGCAGGGCGGAGAGAAGCGATTCCATGGAGACGACGGGGGAAGGAAGAGCGGAGAGGAGCGCCGACCCGGGCGAGTCCGCGTGGGACGAACCGAGCGGCGGGAAGAAGGAAGGACGACGGCGGGCGGGCGGGAAAGAAAAAGGACGGTGCCCCGGGGAGGGGCCCGTCCTCGTGAGACTCGACCCCGGGGTGACCGGGACCGAGAGGTGGGGCGAGCCAGCCCGGCTCGCGTTGGGGTGGAATCAGGCCTTCGCCTTGGCGGCGGTGGCCTTGGCCTTCAACGCGTCCTGCGCCTGCTTGACCAAGGCGTTGAACGCGGCCTCGTCGCGGATGGCGATGTCGGACAGGACCTTGCGGTCGAGTTCGATGTTCGCGGCCTTGAGGCCCTCGACGAAGCGGCTGTAGGTGATGCCGGCGTTGCGGCAGGCCGCGTTGAGGCGGACGATCCAGAGGCCGCGGAATTCGGCCTTCTTCTTGCGGCGGTCGCGGTAAGCGTACTGCCAGGCGTGCTGGACCGCTTCCTTAGCGTAGCGGAACAGCTTCGATTTGCTGCTGTAGTAGCCCTTGGCGTACTTCAGCACTTTCTTGCGGCGGCGGCGCGAGGCCGGGGCGTTCGTTGCACGAGCCATGTTGGTTTTCCTTTATTTTATGTGGCCGGCGGGTCGGCTTGAATGATTCACCCGCCTGGCGCGGTGGGAGGTTGTCGGCTGGGAGCGGTGAGGCTTACAGACCGAACGGGAGGCAGCGCTTCAGAGGAGCGGCATGCCCCTCGGCGACGAGCTTGTCCTTCGTAGCACGACGCTTTGACTTCGTGCTCTTGGAGGCCAGGAGGTGCCGAAAGCCAGGGGTGCGCCGGATGAGCTTGCCCCGGGCGCTCAGCTTGAAGCGCTTGGCGACGGACTTTTTGGTCTTTTGCATGGAGAACGGCAGAAAACAGAGGCCCCGGATTCCCTTGGCAAGGGCAAAATCCACTCCCGGCCACGCGACGCGCGGGGGAGGACGGCCTGTCGCGGGTCGTAAATCGCGTGCGCCAGCCCCTCATTTGCGCACCGGCCGCGGACTCAGCCCGCCGGCAGCCACGACAGGCGGTCCAGATCCACATTCCCGCCTGAAATGATGATCCCGACCCGCCGACCCTGCAGCCGCGGTTCCCGCCCGGAGAGCAGGACGGCGAGCGGAACGGCGCAGGAAGGCTCGATGACCAGCTTGAGGACGTCCCAGGCGAGACGCATCGCGGAGACGATCTCCGCCTCCGACACCGTGGCGATCCCGGTGACGTGGCGCTGGATCAAGGCGAAGGTTCGCTCCGAAAGCGTCGCCCGGAGCCCGTCGGCGATCGTGAAGCCGTTCCCCTGATCGATGAGATGGCCGGCGCGGAAGGAACGAGCCGCATCGTCGGCGGCAGCCGGCTCGGCCCCGAAGACCGCGATGCCGGTGCCCATCCCGGCGGCGGCCAGCGCGGTCCCGGAAAGCAAGCCCCCGCCGCTGACGGGAGCCAGGACAGCGTCGAGCCGACCGACCTCCTCCATCAATTCCAGCGCGGCCGTGCCCTGACCGGCGATCACCCGGACGTCGTCGAAGGGGTGCACCAGCGTACCGCCCCGCTCCTGCAGGAGCGCCGACGCCCGCGCCTCCCGCGCGGCGAGGGTGGGCTCGCAGACATGAATCGTGGCCCCGTAGCGCTCGATCGCCGCACGCTTGATCGCCACGGTGCCCTCGGGGATGACGATGTCGGCGCGCACTCCCCGCTCGCGGGCGGCAAGGGCGACGGCGGCACCATGATTGCCGGAGGAGTGGGTAACGATCCCGGCCCGGGCGGCTTCATCGGGCAGCGAGAACACGGCGTTGAAAGCGCCGCGAGCCTTGAAAGCACCTGCCCGCTGAAAGTTCTCGCACTTGAACCAGAACTCACCCCCGCAAAGGCGGTCGAACGTCGACGAACGCAGCACCGGGGTGCGGTGCACCCTCCCGCGCAACCGCGCGGCGGCCTCCTGCACATCGGCAAACGTGGGAGAGGACGGAAGGGACATCGGACCAGCCTCGAGTGGAGCGGGCGGAAAGACCAGCGCAGACCGAGGCCTGACACCCGGACACACCGGCCCGCTGGGAACGGGGAGCGGCGACGACCTCCTGCAGGCCAGCATCGGGCGGCGGCGACTTCATGCGGTTGCGACCCCAAGCGCCCCGCTCAGCCGCGCCCGCGGGGAGCATCCTGCCCAACGAAATCCTGTTGACACCCCGGCCCACTTTATGACTTTTCGCCCCTCCGCTTCGCTGGCTTCCTAGCTCAATGGTAGAGCAGCTGACTCTTAATCAGTTGGTTCGGGGTTCGAGTCCCCGGGGAGCCACCAAGCGCCTCTCTTCCCTCGCCTCCCCAGGCCGTTCTTTTCATTAACTCTTGGCTGTCCGCAGGTTACGGTGACTTTTCCGTACCCCTTTTGCCGGCGTAGCTCAATGGCAGAGCACCTGTTTTGTAAACAGGTGGTTGCAGGTTCAACTCCCGTCGCCGGCTCCACCTTCGACAGAGACTTCTTTCCGCCCGCCCGCTCCCGCAACCCGGACGCCCCTCTCTTTCCACTGCCTGGTGGTGTAATGGTAGCACAGCAGATTCTGACTCTGCTTGTCTAGGTTCGAGTCCTAGCCGGGCAGCCAGCGTGACCCAAACGTTTCGGATTACGCGGATAGGGAGGTCAAAGAACCGTTGACAGGGCGAACGGTGCGGCGCGTTAGTCGACTTTTGCGCCTTTTTTCATTGATTTTCAGACTTTCTGGCTCCTCTTCGACTACCCCACCCACCCCGTAGCCAGAACCACTCCAGCAGACTTGAAGTTGAACCCCGCAACTGAACTAATAGCCTCTTCTTGTTCGTTCCTTTTGCTTTCCTTTGGCCCCGGGCCTGCTCATCAGGGCGATGCTCTGACGAGTTTTGAGCGAAACGCCCCGCCCACCGTCAAAACCCCACCCACCGTCTCTTTCCTCCCTTAGTTTCAGTCTCATCCCCCCTTCCTTCACCCGACCTCTGAAAAAATCATGACTACGACCAGCCTCACGTTCGCGTTCCTCATGGGCCAGACTCCGATGGAGCTCTTCAAGCATGGAGGGTACATCATGTGGCCGATCATCATCGTCTCATTCCTCTGTCTCACCGTCGCGGTTGAACGCGTCATCTTCGCGATCCGCGAGGCGGCTACGCGGGAGCGCGAAGTGGTGGAAAAGATGCTGGAGAAGGTCGAAGCCCGCGACATCGACGGTGCGGTGGCTCTCGGTCGCAAGAGCAAGGACTATGTAGCCCGCATTCTCGTATACGCCCTCACGCACAAGGAGTACTCGATGCACAACGCCTTCGTGCGGGCCTCGAATCAGGAACTCACGCGCTTTCAGCAGGGCATGTCGACCTTGGATACCTGCATCACGGCGGCGCCCCTCCTCGGTCTGCTCGGTACCGTGACGGGCATGATGAACACCTTCGGAGCTCTCTCCGGAGGTGACATCGCCGCCGCCGCCGGCCAGATCACGGGCGGTGTGGCTGAGGCGCTGATCGCGACCGCAGCCGGCCTTGCCATCGCCATTCTCGGCCTGCTGCCGTACAACTTCATCAACTCGAAGATCGAAGACGCGAAGCACGACATCTCGGATGCTTCCAACGCGATCGAGCTGATCATCAAGAAGTCCGAGGCTACGGTCTAACCGAAGCCCTCCGGCCGGGGGGATCCCCCGCCCGACTCTGCAACCCTCCTCTCCTCGGACTTCCATGGCAGGCTCCTCTTCCGGCGGTGGCGGCTCAAGCGGTTCCAAGAAGGCGCGCATTGAGATCATTCCTCTCATTGACGTCATCTTCTTCCTGCTGGCTACCTTCGTTCTCTTCACGCTCTCGCTGAACAAGTCCGGCGGACTCCCGGTGAGCCTTCCCAGCACGTCGACGAGCGAGCCCCGCGATCCGTCGGGCGTAACGATCACCGTCACCCAGGAAGGCACGATCGCTTGGGACAAGGACCCCATCACCCTCGACGAATTCCTCGTCCGGCTGCAGGCGTACAAGCAGGCGATGGGACCGGATGCCCGAATTCTCATCAACGGTGACGAGAATGCGTTCTTCAGTCAGGCGCGTTATGTCTTCGACGAAGTCCGAAAGGCCGGTATCCAGAAAGTCCTCATTGAGACTCGGATGCGGCCCGCCCAGTAGAGACCCAAGTCCGCTGAACCCATCACCCGGCCAGCCCGCTGGAAACCAACACCATGTCCGGAGCTCCCTCCCCGTCTGGCTCAAGTGCCAAGAAGGCCCGCATCGAGATCATTCCTCTGATCGATGTGATCTTCTTCCTTCTCGCCACGTTCGTCCTCTTTACGCTTTCGCTGAACAAGATTCAGTCCCTGCCCGTCAACCTTCCTGTCGCCGCTCCGCCGTCCGCCAATCCGCCGGACACCGATGACAACGTCACCCTGCAGGTTTCCGACGGGGGCACGCTCTTCTGGAACAAGGAGCTTATTGGCATGAACGAGGTGGGACCTCGCTTGGCCAACTACGCCACGAGTGTGGCGGTCCCGCGGGTGCTGATCGCCTCCGACGACCGTGCTAAGTACGGTGCCACCATTCAGGTCCTTGATGAAGTCCGTAAGGCCGGCATCAAGCAGGTCTCTGTGGAGACCATTTGGCGAGCCACCGGCAAGTAACCCGAACCTACTCCCGACATGCATCGCGATCTGATCATCGGTCTGCTGCTCTCCGGTATTCTTCACGGCGGTTTCCTGTTCGGCGAACAACTGTTCCCAAAAAACAAGGCCGTGACCAAGAAGGTGGTCGAGGAAGACGCCACCATCGAACTCATGCAGATGCCGCCACCCGAGCCTGAAGAGATTGAGGTGACGGAGACGGACGAACCACCGGAGGAGGTCGTTGAGCTGGTGCCCCCGATGGCCGCCGACGTGCCCTCTCAGGTCACGATCGAGTCCTTTGTCCAGAAGCTCCAGCCCCCGCCCCCTCCGGGCCTGAACCGCCCCACCGGCGTGATTTCGATCCCGACCGGTCGCCCGAACACCGGCAATATCGGCAAGGGCATGAAGGACCTCTTCGATCTGGCGAACCTCGACCAGATTCCGTCCCCCCGTTTCCAAGCCAAGCCCGTCTACCCGTTTGAGATGCGGCGTGCCGGCATCACCGGCGACGTGCTGGTGGGCTTCATCGTTGATTCGAATGGTGACGTCCGCGAGGCCTATGCGATCCGCTCCACGCAGCGTGAATTCGAGGCGGCCGCCGTGCAGGCGGTGTCTAAGTGGAAGTTCCGCCCCGGCAAGAAGGGCGGCCGCAACGTCAATACGAAGATGCAGGTCCCGATCGTGTTCAGCATCACCGAGGAATAAGCCTCCCCCATGACTTTGCCCTCACTTTTCTCCCCGCTCCGTCGCGCCACGGCCACGCTCGGCCTCGCCGTGCTGCTCGGTTGCACCGCCGCGACGGTTTGGGCTCAGCCCGCCGCCGCTCCCAAGAAGGAACTCAGCGAGAAGGTCTCCGAGGACCTCGGCAAGATCAAGACCGCCACGGATTTGAAGAACTACGCCGAGGCGCTCTCGATCATCGATCGCCTGCTGAAGGGCGCCGCTCCGCAGAGCTACGACATTGCGGTGCTTTCCCAAGTCAAAGCGCAGATCCTTCTGACTCAGGCCGAATACACCAAGGCGATCGACCCGCTTGAAACCGCCGTTCTTGTTTCGGAGCGAAACAATTACTTCGAGCCGAAGGTGCTTCAGGAGCTGCGCTACTTCCTCGCCCAGCTGTACTACCAGGAGGCGGCGAACGCAAAGACCCGCGATGCGCTGCAGCGGAACTACGCCAAGGCGTCCCAGTACATGGCTCAGTGGTCCAAGGCCAACACCAAGCCGAACCCGGATGCTCAGCTCTTCTTCGCGTCTCTCCTTTACAATCAGGCGCAGATCGACCCGAACAACGTCGACATGGCCCTGATCAAGCGCTCCCAGGAGGAGGTTGAGAAGGGACTGGAGATGTCCGTGCGGCCGAAGGACGCTTTCTACATCCTCCTGCTCGCGACGCTCCAGCAGCAGAACCAGACCGCCCGCTCCGCAGAGATCCTCGAACTGCTGGTCAAGATGGCGCCGAAGAACAAGACCTACTGGGCCCAGCTGGCGTCGACGTACCTCAACCTCCAGCAGGATCTCCGTTCCGCCCTGACGATTGAGCGCGCCCAAGTCCACGAGGCGATGAACACGCCCAAGGACAACTTCAACTTGGTCGGCATCTACTTCAACATGCAGCAGTACGATCAAGCGATCAATCTGCTGGAGAAGGGACTGCGCGATGGATCGATCGACAACGAACAGCGCAACTGGGAGCTTCTGGCCGCCTCGCTCCAGCAGGTGCGCCGGGAAGCTCGCGCCATCGATGTTCTGAAGGAAGCCATCAAGAGCTACCCGGACTCGGGATCCCTGTACCTGACGATCGCGCAGATTTACTACTCCCTCGACAAGCTGAACGAGTCCTACACGTACGCCTCCCAGGCCATCACCCATAAGCTGGACAAGCCCTGGCAGGCCCTGACCTTCCTCGCCTACATCTGCTACGAGTTGAAGAAGCTTCCCGAGGCCCTCGAGGCCATCAATGCCACTGCACAATACCCAGAGGGCGCCAAGGATGCCGAGCGCCTCAAGAAGGCCATCGAGGATGCCATCAAGGAGCGCGAAGCGCTCGCCAACTCACCCGCCGCTTAAGACACCCGTCATGAATAAACCTTACGTCATCTTCCCACTCGTCGGCCTCCTGATCTTCGGAGGCTTCTACTGGAACTTCGCCACGAAGTACGCCGAAAAGCAAAAGGCGAAGGATGTCGCCATCCGAAAGGCGAAAGAGGACAAGATCAAGGAGGAGCAACAGGCTCGCCGCGTTGCCGTGGAGGATGCCATCCGTCTCCAAGAGCAGCGCAAAAAGGAAAAGATTGAGCGCGACGAGAAGGATCGCCTGGAGAAGGAGGCTCGCCAAAACGCCATCGACGCCCGTGACAAGGCTTACCGCGATCAGGAGAAGCTCGCCAGACAGGTCGACCGTCTCGCCAAGGAAATCACCGTTGAGCGCGAGGGCATCGCGAAAATTGAGGATACCAAGAAGCTGAATCGCGACGAGGAGACCTTCCTGCGCCAGTTCGTCAAGCAGGCCGAGTCGAACGTGAAGCGCCTGGGTGAAGTGATTGACAAGATCGACGCCGCCGACAAGGCCCGCGCCGAAGCCGCTGCCGCGGCCGCCGCCGCGGCCGCCGCCAAATCCAAGAGCTGATCTCCCCGAACCTCTGCCGACATGAACAAGTCCTACGTCATCCCGCCCCTCGTGCTCTGCGCGCTGTTCGGCGTCTACTATTTCCAATTCGCCGAGGAACAACAGATCACGGAGGCGGCAAAGAAAAAGGAAGTCGCCGCCAAGATCGCCGAGGAGAAGCGCAAGAAGGACGAGACCGAGGCCAAGGCCCGCGCCGACGCCGACGAGCGGACCCGCAAGCGCGAAGAGGAAACCGCCAAGAAGGACGCCGATCGCCGGGCCAAGTGGGACGCCCAAGGCCAGGAGATCGCCGACGCTACCAAGAAGTACACGGCCCAAGCCGAGGCTTCGGCCAAGCAAGTCACTGACCTTGAGGCCCAACTGGTGGCTCTTCGGAAGCAGAAGGAAGCCGCCGGTCGCGAGGCGTTCGAACTCGTCAAGCGGGTCGAACTCGCCCGCATCGACAAGCGCAACGCCGAGCTCGAAATCCAGCGTCTCCATTCGATGGTCGCCAAGCGCGCCGCCGAGAGTTCGGCCGCCCAGCCGCCTCCCCCGCCCGCTGTCGCCAAGGCTCCCTGACGGACCTTTCCTCTCTGAGTTTTCTGCCCCAGCGGCCCCGGACAACCTCCGGGGCCGCTTCGTTTTCCGCCCCCAAACCCCTCGCCCCACGCTTGCGCCGACCGCGCCGCCGCCCCACCGTGTCCGGCGATGGCTCTTCCCGAAGCTCCGGCATTCCTCCGCGATCGCGATCTCGATCCGGCTGAACTGACTTCCGGCGATCCCGCCCCGGTCCTGCTGCGGCTGTACGCGTGGATGTTCTACGCCCGCACGGTCGACAATCGCATCCTCGACCTCTTCCGCCAGGGTCTCATCAAGGGCACCGTCACCGGTGGCCAAGGCCACGAGGCTCTCATCACGCCGCTCACCTTGCTGGCCCGCAAGGACATCGACGTCATCTCGTTCACCCACCGGGGCCTGGGCGGCCACCTGATCTGGAGTTCAGACCTCGTCGACCACCTGAACCAGTACTGCGCCAACGCCCAGAGCCCCACCCACGCGCGCGAGGGCAATGTCCATCACGGCGACCCGGGCAACCGGTCACTGCCCATGATCAGCCACTTGGGCGCCATGATCTCCAACGTCGCCGGGCTCACCGACGCACAACGACGCCAGGGCATTCCCGCCGTCGGCTTCACCTTCTTCGGTGACGGCGGCTCCTCCACCGGCGATGTCCACGAGTCGCTCAACCTCGCCTCGGTGCTGTCCCTGCCGGTCATCTTCATCGTCGAGAACAACGGCTACGCCTACTCGACGCCGGTCCGCGAACAGTTCTCCGGCCGTTCAGAGCTCTGGCAGCGCGCCGCCGGCTACGGCATCGAGGGCCTGCGCATCGACACCACCGATGGCGATGTCGGCCGGGTCGCCCAGGAACTCGCCGTCGCCATCGGTGAGGTCCGTGCGACCTCCCGACCCCTCCTCATCGAGGCCCACTGCGCGCGCCTCCGCGGCCACGCAGCTTACGACACGTGCGACTACCTCAGCGCGGCGGAAAACGAAGCCATCCAAGCCCGGGATGCCCTGCCCCGCTTCCGCGACGCACTCGTTCGGCAGGGGCTCGGCGCCCCGCTCGAGGCCATGGAGGCCGCACTTCGGCCCTACATCGAATCGTGCATCCGGCAGGCCCTCGGGGTCGCCCGGCCTTCTCCCTCCGCCGCCTCCTTGGTTGCCGATGTCTTCGCCCCGGAGGCCGTTTCCCCGCCATGGAAACCGGAGGATCCAGCCGCCGCGCCACTCAATCAGGCCCAAGCCCTCAACGCCGCGCTCCGGAAAATCCTCACCGAGCGCCCCGAGTCCGTCGTCCTCGGACAGGACATCGGGACGTACGGCGGCGCGTTCAAGGTCACCGAGGGCCTGATCAGCGACTTCGGTCGCGGCCGGGTCCTCAACACCCCGCTCGCCGAGAGCGCCAGCACGGGCTACGCGATCGGCCTCGCCCTCGGCGGGTTTCGCCCCATCGAGGAATTCCAGTTCGCCGATTTCGCGACCGAGGCCACCACGCAAATCACCCTCAACGCCGCCACCTACCACTTCCGCTCCGGGGCCCGCGTTCCCCTCGTGCTCCGGCTGCCCTGCGGTGGCGGCCTGACCTTCGGTTCGTTCCATTCCCAGGAACTGGAATCGCTCTTCCTCAGCATGCCGGGCCTCAAGGCGCTCTACCCGTCCACGCCGCAGGACGCCTTCGACGCGCTGCTCGCCGCCTACGAGGACGACAATCCGGTGCTGCTCTTCGAGCACAAGGGGCTCTACCGGCGCCGCAAGCAGCCGGTCCGCTGGAACCCGCACTACCGCACGGTGTGGGAGCCCCGACGGCTGGTCGCCGGCGATTACGCCACCGTGGTGACCTATGGCGAGATGACCCTGACCGCGTTGGAGGCAGCGGACTACCTGCGTTCCGAGTACGAGCGCTCCCTCGAGGTCTGGGATCTCCGCGCCCTTTCGCCGCTGCGGCTCGACGCGATCGCTGACTCCGTCCGGCGCACGCACCGACTCATCGTGCTCCACGAGGGTCGCACCACCCATGGCTTCGGGGCCGAGCTGGTTTCGCGTCTGACCGAGGCACTGTTCTTCGAATTGGAGGCCCCACCGCTCCGGATCGGGGCCCTCGATACCCCGGTGCCCTTCGCCCCGGAGCTCGAGGCGGAGTTCCGGCCCCACCGGGACCGGGTCATCGCGCGCATCGTCGACTGGATGGGCTGAGCATCCACCCCTCCCATGGCTTCGCCGCGCAACCCCCGTCGCCCCGCCTCGCGGAGCCGTTCCCCATCGCCCCGGGCCTGGGCCGGCATCCGCCTGCTCGCGCTCGACGTCGACGGCATCCTGACGGATGGGACGATCCTGGTGTCGTCCGATGGTTCGGAAGCCAAGGGATTCTCGGTTCTGGATGGCATGGGAATGACCCGCCTGCTGAAGGCGGGGCTCACGGTCGCATGGATCAGCGGCCGACCCTCCGGCGCCACGACGCGCCGCGCCGAGGAGCTCCGCATCCCGCAGCTGATCCAAGGCCGGTCCGACAAGCGCGAGGCGCTCACCGAGCTGGCCGAGCGGCTGGGCCTCGACGCGGCAGCGTGCTGCTACATGGGTGACGACGACATCGACGCTCCGGCGATCGCCTGGGCCGGGATCGGCGCCACGGTGCGCACCGCCATGCCGGCCGCCCTCGCGGTCGCGGACTACGTGGCGCGACGCCCCGCCGGTGCCGGAGCGGTCCGCGAAGTCTGCGACCTCATCCTCGCCCAGCGCTCCGCCACCCCACGCCCGAGCGCCCGCCGCCCATGACGCCGAGGCTCCGACTCCTGCTCGCCGGTGGTCTTCTCGCTGCTCTCCCCCTGCGCGCTGCGGGACCGCAGGTACAGGCCAATGCCCCCATCCTGAACTTCTCGCTGCCGTCATTCAACGCCCAGGGCTTCCGCACCATGCTCGTCCGGGGCCGGGAGGCGGTTGTGGCCAGCAAGACCGAGGCACGGCTGCGCGACATGACGCTGACCGTCTTTTCCGGCGACGCCGCAGCCCGGGTTGAGACGGTGTTTGTCAGCCCAGCCGCCACGGTCCGGCTGGACGAACGCGTCGTCTTCGGCGAGGAATCCGTTCGCGTGGTCAACGATCGCTTCGAACTCCTCGGCAACGACTGGCGCTACGAGCACGATGCCCGCCGCATCCTGATCCGGAACGGTGCCCGCGTTGTCTTCCAAACCGAGATCCGCGACCTCCTGCGATGAAACGCCTTTCCTTCGCCCTCCTCGTTCCCGCTGTCCTTGCCTGCACCATCGCCGGGCCGACGGCCCGGGGCCTTGCCGAGCCCACGTCGGCTCCGGCTCCGGGCGCCATTTCCCCCGCTCCACCCAGCGGGGCCGCGATCGCCGGTCCGGCGGCCGGGAAACCGGCACCCGCGGCTGCAACCGCGACCGCTCCCGCGCAGCCGACCGTGATCGAGAGCCGCTCGCTGGAGATGCGCAGCACCGAGAAGGAGACGATCGCGATCTTCGACCAGAATGTGGTCGTGACCGGCACGAATCTCCGCCTGACCTGCGATCACCTAGAGGTCGTCGCCAGCCGCGTCGGCGACGCCTCCGCCACGGTGGCCAAGCTGGACCAGTTCAAGAGCCTCGTCGCCACCGGCCGCGTCCGCATCGTCCAAGGCGACCGCGAAGTGACCTGCGGGCGTGCCGAGGTGCTGCCGCTGGAGGAAAAGATCATCCTGACCGAATCTCCGGTCGTGATCGACCACTCGGGTCCGTACACGGAACGCGGCACGCGAATCATCCTGCTGCGGGGCCAGCGTCGCGTGATCGTGGAGAACAGCGTTTTCCAGGGTCCGCCGATCGTCGATCTGGGTTTTGATCGCAAGGAGCCGGCGGCGGGAGGCAAGCCGACCACGGACGGGGCCGCAATCGAAGCGCCCGTTCCCACGCCCACCCCGAAACCCTGAGTTCTCCCCAGCCGACCTGCACGCGTGAGTTCCTCCGCCTCCCCATCCCCGACGGAGATCCGCACCGAAGGCCTCGTCAAGGTCTACGGTACGCGGACCGTCGTGAACGGCGTGAACGTGCACGTCGGTGCCGGCGAAGTGGTCGGTCTCCTCGGGCCGAACGGCGCCGGCAAGACCACGACCTTCTACATGATCGTCGGCCTCGTGCCCGCCACGGCCGGGCGCGTGGCTCTGGGTGAGAGGGATCTCACCCGGCTGGGAATGCACCAGCGGGCGCGACTCGGGCTGGGTTACCTGCCGCAGGAGGCGTCGGTGTTCCGCAAGCTTTCGGTGGAGGACAACATCCTCGCGATCGCGGAGGCGACCGGGATTCCGCGCCGCGAGCGGGCCGACTGCGTCGAGCGGCACCTTCGGGACCTCAACCTCGTGCACGTCGCGCGGCAAAAGGCCTACACGCTCTCCGGTGGCGAGCGCCGTCGTCTGGAGATCGCCCGCGCCCTCGTGACGCGGCCGAAGTTCCTTCTGATGGATGAGCCTTTCGCGGCGATTGACCCGATCTCGGTCGCCGAAGTGCAGCGGATCATCCGCACCCTGAAGTCCCAGAGCATCGGGGTGCTGATCACCGACCACAATGTCCGGGAAACCCTCCGCATCGTTGACCGCGCCTACCTGATCCACCAGGGCCGGGTGCTCACGGAAGGCTCGGCGGACTTCCTGATCCACGATCCCCAGGCCCGGGAGTTCTACCTCGGCAAGGATTTCAATCTCTGAGCACGCCATCCCGCCCGCACACGGCCTCCGCCGCAGCCACCGCGATCACGGCCCTCGCTCCCGCCCCGTTTACTCGACCGCCGGTCCGCTCCTCCGTCCCTCCCCACTCCTGCCCATGCCTAAAGCGATCCATGGCATTTCCGTCTCGCACTTCTTCGAGACCTACCGCGAGAAGCTCCGCCTTGAACTGCTCACGGGCGAACACGGCCTCCACCGCCTGATCCGCGAGGGCTCGATCAACCGCCCGGCCCTCGCCCTGACCGGCTTCTTTCGCTACTTTGCCCACAAGCGCATCCAGGTTCTCGGGGCGGCGGAGATGACTTACCTGAAGAGCCTGAGTCCGGAGCGGCAGAAAGAGATCTTCACGGAGATGGCCGAGCGCCAGATTCCCTGCCTCGTCCTCACGCGCAACTACAACCCCACCCGCGCGATGCTGGAGGTGGCGCAGGAGAAGAAGCTGCCGCTGTTCAAGACCCCGATGATCACCATGAACTGGGTGAACCTCGGTACGCTCTGCATCGACAACGAATTCGCCCCATCCGGCACCGAGCATGCCACCACCCTCGACATCCGCGGCGTCGGCGTGATGCTCCGCGGCCAGTCGGGCGTCGGCAAGAGCGAGTGTGCGCTGGCGCTCATCGAACGCGGCCACTCGCTGGTCGCCGATGATCTCACCGTCATCCGGCTGCTCGACGAACGTGAGCTGATGGCCTCCAGCCGGCCGCTCAACCGGGGCTACATGGAGTGTCGGGGCATCGGCATCATCAACGTCGCCGACATGTTCGGCGTGAAGTCGATCCGCCTCGAGAAGCGCATCGACATGGTCGTTTCCCTGCACGAATGGCATCCCGACGCGATCGAAGAACGCACCGGTCTTGAGGAAAACCATTATGAAATCCTCGGCCTCAAGGTGCCGCACATCGAGATCTACGTGCGCCTCGGCCGCGACATCGCCCGGCTCGTCGAGGTCGCCGCCCTCACCCAGGCCCTCAAACGCATGGGCCACGACCCGGCCAAGGACTTCAACGACCGACTGATCGCCTTCATGAACGCCGCGCCCGCCCCGGCGAAGAAACTGAACGTGCGAACCACCGAGCCGGTCGATGGCTCGTCCCCAGACGCCTGAGACGGCTGCCGTCCTCTCCCTCGCCATGACTTCCCCCTCCCGCGCGGACGGCCGCCGACCCGACCAACTCCGCCCGATCTCCTTCGAGCCCAACATCGCCCCGCACGCGACCGGCTCGGTGCTCGTGTCCTTCGGTTCCACGCGCGTGATCTGCGCGGCCACCATCGAGCCGGGCGTACCTTCTTGGATGAAGCAGCAGGGCGTCCAGGGTGGCTGGCTCACGGCCGAGTACTCCATGCTCCCTTACGCCACCCACGAGCGCAAGACACGCGACTCCAGCCGTGGCAAGGTGGATGGACGGACTGTGGAGATCCAGCGCCTGATCGGACGTTCGCTCCGGGCGGTGATCGATCTGGAAAAGCTCGGAGCCAACACCCTCTGGGTCGACTGCGACGTGCTGCAGGCGGACGGGGGCACGCGCACCGCCTCCATCACCGGCGCCTACCTCGCCTGTCGACTCGCAGTTCAGCGGCTGATTGACGCCCAGAAACTCAGCGAGAATCCACTCTCCGACTCCGTCGCCGCCGTCAGCGTGGGCATCCTCGGCGGACGCTCCCTGCTCGATCTGCCCTACGTCGAGGACCGCGACGCCGAGGTCGACTGCAACGTCGTCATGACCGGCCAGGGTCGCTTCGTGGAGGTGCAGGGGGCCGGCGAAGAGTCGACGTTCTCGCACGACCAGTTCATTTCCCTCCTCGATCTCGCCCGCACCGGCCTAGCGGAAATTCACTGCCTGCAAACCGCGTTCCTGCTCAAGGCCCTGCTCGGGAAGGGCGCCTGAAGCGCACGGCGGTCCTCGCCCGACCCGCGCACTCCCACGAGAGCGTGCGCCTGCTCGAGAACCGAGCCTCAAGCGCACGGCGGTCCTGCATCCGCGGTAGGTCCGCGCGATCGTTGCCCTCGCGATCGCCGCGCGACCTGCGACTGCGCCGGGAACCGTGCCAAACGCCCGGCTCAGGCCTTCGGCTTGACCGGAAGAGCGTCCCGGACTGCGGTGAAGTTGCCGTCCTCCGCCGCCCGAAGGAATCCCTCGGTCACGCTCTTCAGATCCTCCCACCGCCGCCGAATCTGCCGCGCCTCGTCCTTGGTCACCGAATTGTCCGCCGCCGCGGTGGCGATGACCGCCAGCATGTCCGCGAACTCCTGCACGATCGCGTTGGTCGTCGGGATGAGCGAATACGTGTGCGGCGTCGGCGTCTGCGGATTCGTGATAAAAAAACCGCCCGCCCTCTCGCAAACCCACTGCGCGATGCGTGCGTCCTTGGTGATCTGGAGGAGTTGATCGACGCGATCGAGGGGATTGTGGGCGCCGCTGCCGGTGGCATCGCTGGGAGGCTCGGCCCACTTGTAGATCAGCGAGAGCGACAACCCCATTTCAGCCGCGATCTGCTTCGCGCTGGTCTTCTTCAGCACCTCCCGGAGCACCTCGTGCGATTGCATGAAGCCATCAAGCCACCTGCTAGGGGCAATGGCAATCCCGACTGCCAGTCTCTCGACACACATTTGAGGTGTCTTCCGCCTACGGTTTCTGGCAGCTTCGGCGTTTTCCATGAACATTCACGAGTATCAGGCCAAGGCCCTCTTCGAAACGTTCGGGGTGCCGGTTCCGAAGGGCGTCGCGGCCAAGGCCGCGTCCGAATTCGACGCCGCCCTCGCGCAACTCCCCGAGGGTCCCACGATGGTGAAGTCCCAAATCCACGCCGGCGGGCGCGGCAAGGGCACGTTCACGGATGGCTTCAAGGGCGGCGTGAAGTTCTGCAAGACCAAGGCCGACGCGAAGGAGATCGCCGGCCGCATGCTCAACAACACGCTGATCACGCTCCAGACCGGCCCCGCCGGTCGCAAGGTTCAGACCGTCTACTTCACCGTCGCGAGCGACATCAAGAAGGAGTACTACCTCGCCATCCTGCTCGACCGCGGGACCTCGCGCCCCGTGATCGTCGCCTCCACCGAGGGCGGCGTCGAGATCGAGAAGGTCGCCCACGAGACGCCCGAGAAGATCTTCAAGGTCTTCGTCGATCCGGCCTACGGTCTCGCCGACTTTCAGGTCCGCCAACTCATCGCCGGCCTCGGCTTCACCGGCGCGGAGGCCAAGGGAGCGGCAAAACTCATCCGCAATCTCTACACGATGTTCTGGGAGACCGACGCCTCGATGGTGGAGATCAACCCGCTCATCACCACGCCCACCGGCGAGGCGCTCGCCCTCGACGCCAAGGTCTCCTTCGACTCCAACGCTCTTTACCGCCACCCCGAGATCACCGCGCTGCGCGATCTCAACGAGGAGGACCCGAAGGAAATCGAGGCGTCGAAGTACAATCTCTCCTACATCGCGCTCGACGGCAACATCGCGTGCCTCGTCAACGGCGCCGGTCTCGCCATGAGCACGATGGACATCATCAAGCACTTCGGCGGCAGCCCGGCCAACTTCCTCGATGTCGGCGGCGGCGCCACCAAGGAACAGGTCGTGGCCGCGTTCAAGATCATCCTCGGCGACGCCAACGTGAAGGGGATCTTCGTCAACATCTTCGGCGGCATCATGGACTGCAACGTGATCGCCACCGGCATCATCGAGGCGGTGCGCGAGGTCGGACTGAAGCTTCCGCTCGTCGTCCGACTCGAGGGCAACAACGTCACCGCCGGCAAGGCCACCCTTGCGGGCAGCGGACTTCCCATCGTCAGCGGCGACACCATGGCCGACGCCGCCCGCAAGATCGTCCAGCTCGTCGCCTGAGCCCCTCCGCACGTTCCCCTCATCCTCTCGCCTCCATGTCCATTCTCATCCAGCCCGACACCAAGATCCTCGTCCAAGGCATCACCGGCGACTTCGGGGGTCGCCACGCCAAGCTCTCGCTCGACTACGGCACGCACGTCGCCGGCGGCGTGACGCCCGGCAAGGGCGGACAGTTCTTCGAGCACAAGGAGCACAAGGTTCCGATCTTCAACTCCGTCCACGACGCCGTCGCCGCCACCGGTGCCACGGTTTCCGTGGTCTTCGTGCCGCCCCCGTTCGCCGCTGACGCAATCCTTGAGGGCGTCGACGCCGGCCTCGATCTCGTCGTCGCCATCACCGAGGGCATCCCGGTGCGCGACATGGTGCGCGTGAAGCGCGCGATCGCCGGCCGCAAGACCCGCCTCATCGGCCCGAACTGCCCCGGAGTCGTGACGCCGGGCTCCGGTCCGCAAAGCCACGGCGGCTGCCGCATCGGCATCGCTCCGGGCTACATTCACAAGCAGGGCCACGTGGGCGTGGTCTCCCGCTCGGGCACCCTCACCTACGAGGCGGTGTACCAGCTGACGTCGAAGAACATCGGCCAGTCCACCTGCGTGGGCATCGGCGGCGACCCGGTCAACGGCACGTCGCACCTCGATGTGATCCGGATGTTCAACGATGACCCGGACACGCACGGCATCATCCTGATCGGCGAAATCGGCGGCAACGCCGAGGTCGAAGCCGCGCGCTGGATCAAGGCGAACGTCCGCAAGCCGGTCGCCGGCTTCATCGCTGGCGCCACCGCTCCGGCGGGCCGCCGCATGGGCCACGCCGGCGCGATCGTCGGCGGCGCCGAGGACACCGCGGCGGCGAAGATCGCCGTCTTCCGCGAGTGCGGCATCGAAGTCGCCGCGACGCCTTCAGACATGGCCCACGCCCTCCTCCGCGCCGCGCAGGCCAAGGGTGTGACCCTGACCTGACGCCTGCGTCAGCGATCCCGCTCTCCCGGACCGCCGTCGCGAAGACGCACGCGCGGTCCCTCGCCCACGCCTCTCGCGAGGCCACCCGGGCCGCGATTCCCCTCGCGGCCCGTTCCGTTTTCCGCCCTCCCTCCGCGCGCCCAACCACCAACGCGGCCATCGGGCCGGAGGACTCAGCGCGGGATCGCCGCGATCACGCGCTGCACGAACTCGGCTTCGTTGCCGCGGTGCCAGCGCCACACCACGACGAGGTCGTGCTCGGGCGAGATCGTGATCGTGTTGCTGCCGGCGCCACGCGCACCGAACACCGTCGTCGGCAGACCGGGGTAGTTCTTCCCCTGCGTATTCAGCCACCAGAGGTAACCGTAGTCCGGGCCGTGCGCGCTGGGTGACAGCGCGGCCTTGACGAAGTCGGGCGGCAGCAACGCGCGGTCATTCCACCGGCCTCCCCGCAGCCAGAGGTAGCCAAAACGCGCGAGATCCCACGCGTGGATCCAGACGCCGCCGCCCCAGCGGGTGCCGCCGCTGACCGACGCCATCCGCCGACCGTCCTGTTGGACGTAGCTGTTGTGGTAGGGCACCCACTTCCAATCCGAGGAAGCCCCGATCGGCACTATGATCTCGTCGCGGAACACATCCGGCACCGGCTTGCGGAGGACCCGCAGCAGCGAAAGCCCAAAGCGGTTCATGCGCACGTCATTGTACTCGTAGAAGGATCCTGGACGCTGCAACGCGCGCGGCGGGCGGGCACCCTCGCCGAAGGCTTCGCGCCCGACGAAATCGTGCTTCTTGCCGAACATCTCCCCCTCCCACTCGCTCTCCTGCTGGAGGTGCATCCGCCACGTCACCTCGCGGTTCTGCGCCGAATCGTACCCGCCGTCCCGCACGCGGTCGCCCACGCGTTCGTCCACGGCGAGCAACCGGTCCCGCACGGCGACCCCCGCCACCGTCGCAAGCATGCTCTTGGCCGCGGAGTAGGTCGGATCCACCGCCGTCGTCTCGCCAAACTCCGCCACGACGTAGCCCTTGTAGATGACGATCCCGTTGGTCGCGGCACGCCGGGTCGGCACCGATCCGAGCAGAGCGCCGAAAATGCGCTCCTGATCGGAGAAATCCATCTCGCGCGTCGACTCGTGGCCCTGCGCGAAGGCGATGGCCTCGGCGAGCCGGACCGGGTCCATCCCCAGTTCCGCCGGGGCCCGGCGCGCCCACTCACCCTGCGGCGGGAAATACGCGCCCGTACCCGCCCTCAGCGGACTCAAGGCCATGAGCAGCGGGGCAACCAGCAGGGCGAGAAGGCCGACCCGGCGAGACATCAGCAGCGTCGTCATTCCCCCCACGCTGCGCCCGCGAGGTCGCACTTCAAGCCCGACGACGCGGTCAAGCCCCTCTTGCAAAGCCACCCGCGGAGCCCACCTCCGATCCAATCCATCACGCCTCCAAGCGACGTCTCCGATCGCCGCGCCTTCATCGAAGCGGCCGGGACCCGGACACTCACGCGGTGGCCTGTCGATGAAGGTGCCCAGCATGCCGTCCGCACGCGAGCGCCGACTCAGTCGGCGGCGCCCACCGGCGGGGTACGTTACGGAGTCGCCCAAATCGGGGCGCTCGATCGTTTTCGCCGGACAACGCGGTGGAACTCCATTGCCTCTCCCCCACCGAAGCAGACTCATGATGCACCCAAGCCGAAACCCAACCATCCGGTCCGTCGCACCCGATCTGCCGGAACGGCGGAAAACCGATCCGCAAGGCGCCACACCGTGGCGCCCGACACCCCTAAGCGCGAGAAATTGACAGTGGTTCAACTTTGTACCATGTGGACTGGAATGCCCCGGCGCTCCGCTTCCCGCGACGACCTTGAGATCAAGCGGTCGCTGACGAACTCGATTCGCCGGAAGATGTCAGAGGACGGACTTTCGATCACCGCTTTGGCCAATCGGATGGGCACGGGTCGCACGGCCGTGCGCCGCATCCTCGATGCGACCAACACGTCGATCACCTTCCGCTCGATGAGCCGGGTCGCGGCCGCCGTGGGCCTGCGCATCAAGCTCACCGCCGAGCCCGCTTCGCCCGCCGAACTCGGCCGACTCGCCCAGCGGCTGGCCAAGAGCAGGAGTCGGGACGAGGTGATCGACCTGAAGACGCGAATCACGCACGGCTTTTACGGCGGTGCCTGATGCCCCAGGTTCAGCGCACGGGTATCCCGCGTGCACTCCTCGCCCACCTGTTGCTGCGCATCCAAGAGCGCCACATCAGCGCGGCGGGCCTTGAGGCTCTGGCCGCCTGGCTGGACACTCATCCGGAGGTGCCGACCGGGGACTGGTTCAAGCGGTTGCCCACCCTGATCGTGTGCGGCCGCGGGAGGCTGGTGAGGACGTTCCTCTCACCGACCCAGGCTCCGACCGGGAAGGAAATCTGAGCCCGACTGTGGGCGCCTCCGCCCTCGTACCCCAACCGCGGGATCGTTCGCGGCGCAAGGCTTGGGGCGGGTTGCCCAAGGCGAAGAAAAAAGGTGGCCAGGCACTCCACGGCACTAGGAGGTCGTCGTTACCGTTGCTACCTTCCGGTCCTGGCGGGGTTCACGCGCCTGCCCATGCATGGCGCCTGGCCAAGACCAACGGTGCCCACCCCGGCGGGCAGCGCAACTGGTTTCTTGCCGACGCTCAGGGAGCGCGCGGCGGCGCTGCCCTCTCCGGTTGGGCACCCGGCGGCGGGGGACGCTCGCCGTCGGGCCGGGGCGGACCGCCACGGCCGCCCATCCGCTCCCTCCAGCGCCGACGCATCTCGGTGAATTCCGCCTTCTGACGCGCGTCGAGTTCCGCCTCGATCCGGGCGTCCATCTGGCGCAGGACGCGCAACGACTCCTGACGCGTGCGCTTCAGTTCCTCACCGCTGCTGGCGACGATGCGCTCAATCTTCGCCGACTGCTCCGCCGAGAGCTGCAGGCGGTCCTGCAGGCGCTTGAGGTTCGAGGTCACGAACTGGTCCCCCGGCGCACCCCGCGCCTGCACGAAACTCCGGGCGAAGCGCAGCGAGGCGAATCCTCCGACCACCGCTCCGGCAAGGAAGACGCCGGCAAAGACCAACCCGACTTTCCACGAGATCTTCATCGTCAACGTCCCGTCCTCATTCCGTCAGGTCCGTCACGCCTTCCACCTCGACGACCGCAATCTCGTCGTGCAACGACTGGAGCACCGGGTTGGCCGTGGCCAGCACCGTCCCCACCGCCAGCAACGACGCCGCGCCGAGGGCCCGGAGGGAGAAGGCATCCAGCGACGCGATCAGGCCGCGCTCGCGGCCGGGAACCACCCCGGCCAGGGCCACCACCCGGGTCGCAAAGCCCGGCGGCGCTTCCCACCCACGGCCCGACGGTGCCTCCGGCGCCCGCCGCGCCAAGGCCACCAATCGCTGCCACGACTCTTCTCGTTTGTGTGTGCTCATCGACGTTCCGACTTTTCCAGCTGCTTGAACAATTTCTGCAGTTTCCGCCGGGCCCGGAAAGCCCGAACCTTGATCAGCGGGGCGTTCCAGCCCGTCTGGGCCGCAATCTCTGCAATCGATTTCTGCTCCAAATCCAGCAGGCGGATCACCAGTTGATCCTCCGGCTTGAGCTCGCCCAGGAGCCGCTCCACCAACTCCCGCGCCGCCAGCGCATCATCCGGCGTCGCCTCCCGCTCGTTCGCCAGCACTGCATCCAAAACATCCGCCTCCTGCTCCGAGAGGTCCGCCCAACGGAACTCCGGCCGCCGCTGCTGCTGGCGTAGGTGGTCGATGCAGGTCGTCAGCGCAATCCGCGAGACCCAATGCGTAAAGGGCACCGCCCCTTGAAACTGGTCCATCCGCGTGAACATCTTCAGGAAAACCTCCTGCGCCAAGTCTTCCTCCGCCATCCGCCGGGGCAGACGCCCGCGGATGATGCGCAATACCAAGGGGTAAAGATGCTCCACCAATTCCCGGGCCGCCCGCTGATCCCCCGCCCGGACACGGACCAAGCAGCCCGACAGGTCGAAGTCGGGTTCAGCAGGGTCGGACATGCCGCGATCGAAGGGTTGAAGCGCACCGAGGGCAAGACGACGCTCCCCGCCCCCTGGTTACAGCCATCCGGTGCCCTTCGCCCGGTTTTCAGCGGGATAAAGCAATGGAAAACAAGAGCTTGGGCGGAAGGAGCCGCGATCTCAGCCGGAGGAGCCACTTGACTTCCCGCGGACGCGGACCGATAACCCTTTCAGATGCGACACCTCGGGCAGGCGCTTCGACTTACCTAGACGCACGGTCCCACGGGCCCCGTGAGGGCCTGATCGTGCGTCCTGCCTACCCGCCCCCGTCCGCCCGCCGTTTGGAGTTCCGTCTCCCCGCCGCGTTCGCGTGTTCCACGCGCCGTTTTTCGCATCTTCCCCCCATTACGTTCCCCGTTAGCCTGAATCCACCTTCGTCCATGCAGTCCGCCCCCGTCACCAAGTACCGTCCGTTCCCGGTCGCCTCGCTGCCCCAGCGGCAGTGGCCCAGCCGGGTGCTGTCCCAACCGCCGCGTTGGTGCAGCGTCGACCTCCGCGACGGCAACCAAGCCCTCGCACAACCGATGAGCGTCGAGGAAAAGCTCGAGATGTTCGAGTTGCTGGTCGGCATCGGCTTCAAGGAGATCGAGGTCGGCTTTCCCTCCGCCTCGCAGATCGAATTCGATTTCTGCCGCCGGCTCATCGAGGAAAATCGGATCCCGGAGGACGTGACGCTCCAGATCCTCTGCCAGTGCCGTGAGGACCTGATCGTGCGTTCGCTCGAGGCGCTGCGCGGCGCCCGCCGCGTCATCTTCCACCTCTACAATTCCACGTCGCCGGCGCAGCGGAAGTACGTCTTCAACGCCAGCCGCGAAGACATCATCCGCATCGCCACCCGCGGCATCGGCTGGCTGAAGCAGCACGGCCAGTCCCTGATCGACGCCGGCACCGACCTGCGGCTGGAGTACTCCCCGGAGAGCTTCACCAGCACCGAACTCGAATTCGCCCTTGAAATCTGCGAGGCGGTGACCGACGCATGGGGACCGACGCCCGCATCGAAGATCATCCTCAACCTCCCCGCCACCGTCGAGTACGCCAGCCCGAACGTCCACGCCGACCAGATCGAATGGATGTGCACGCACCTGACGCGGCGCGACCTGACGATCGTCTCGCTGCACACCCACAATGATCGCGGCACCGGCGTCGCGGCGAGCGAGCTGGCGCTGCTGGCCGGCGCCGACCGGGTTGAGGGCACGCTCTTCGGCAACGGCGAACGCACGGGCAACCTCGACATCGTGACCCTCGCCCTGAACCTGTACACGCAGGGGGTTCATCCCGGCCTCGATTTCGGCGACCTGCCGCGGATCCGCGAGGTCTACGAGCGCACCACGCGCATGGAGGTGCATCCGCGCCATCCCTACGCCGGCGACCTCGTCTTCACCGCCTTCTCGGGTTCCCATCAGGACGCGATCAAGAAGTCGTGGGCGCTGCAGCCGCCGGATGCCCCGTGGGACGTCCTCTACATCCCGATCGATCCCGCCGACATCGGGCGCAGCTACAAGGCGATCATCCGGATCAATTCGCAGTCGGGCAAGGGAGGCGTCGCCTACGTGCTCGAGCAGGAATTCGGCTACCAACTCCCGAAGCTCATGCACAAGGAGATCGGCCGCACCATCAACACGCTCGCCGACTCCACCGGCCGGGAGCTCACGCCGCAGGAAATCCACGCCGCCTTCGCGCGCGACTACATCGAGCGCACCTCACCGGTGGCGCTCGGCGAATTCCGCACCATCGAGCGCGGGAGCAGCGTCACCTGCCAGGCCGAGCTCACCGTGAGCGGTCGCTCGCATGTGGTGTCCGGCACCGGCAACGGGCCGATCGACGCCTTCGTCCACGCGCTCCGCGAGGCCGGGCTGCCTCCGTTCGAACTGCTGAGCTACTCCGAGCACTCGCTTGGCAGCGGGGCGCAGGCGCGCGCGGTCAGCTACATCCAGATCAAGGCAGCATCGGGCCATGCGTTCTTCGGCGCCGGGATCGACACGAACATCGAGCTGGCATCGATCAAGGCGATCGTCAGCGCCCTTAATCGTTCGCTCGCCGGCTGATCAGACCCGGCCGAGACGGCTGAAGAGCCAACCGGCTAGTCCGAGGAACATCAGCGAAGGCGCCCACAGCAGGAGGTCCGGCCGCAGCTCGGGTCGGCCCTCCAGCCAGCCCACGCAGACGCTGAGGAAGTAGTAGCCCATCACGAGGACGAGCGCGACGCCGAGGTTCGCCGAGGTTTCCTTGCGCGAGACCTTGATGCCCAACGGAACCGCGAGGAACGCGAACGCAAACACCGCGAGCGCGGTGGAGCCCTTTTCGCTGAGGGCGAAGGCCACCTTCATCTGGCTCTTCCGGGTCGCCACGGGATCCACTCCCGGCTCCGCCGCCACGGCCGCCAAGCGAGCCTCTTCCGCCCGGAGCTCCGACAACGTCATCCACGCCAGCTTCTTCTGCACGCTGCGCCGACCAAAGAGCGTCTCAAGATGCAGCTCAATGGGGAATTCCTCCGCGAAAAGCGGCGAGACCGGCACGGAAAAGTCCTCCGGGCGATCCGACTTGCGCGCCTCGATGTTCACCCGCCGCAGCCGCAGCACGAGCAGGCCGTCGTCCTCCCGGTACTCCACCACCCCGGAGGCCGCCCGGCCCGACCGCTTGACGCGGCTCTCGCGGTCCAGCTCCCACATCCACACGTCGCTGAGTTCGTTTCCTTTCTTCTCCCCGACGTAGAGCACGACGCCCGGGAAGTCGCGGATGAAAGTCTTGGGGACAATGAAGCTCAACGGGTTCCGCTGCACCGCCTTCGCCAGCGTCTCCTTGTAGAGCGCCCGTGCCCGCGGCATGTACTCGTAATTGACCGCCGCCGAAAGCGCCGCCGCAAGCGCGCCCAGAAACAGAATGGGGCGGGCCACGTAAAGGAGGCTGAGCCCCGCCGCCCGCATCGCCGTGATCTCATGCTGCGCCGACATCCGGCCCAACACCAGCAGCACCCCGGTCAGGATGCCCATCGGCAACGCGTACGCCGCCACGAACGGCCCCAGCAACGCCAGCAGGGTCAGCGCCGTTTCCGCCTCCAACTGACCGCTCAAGACCAACGGCAACAGGTCCTTCAGGGCGTTGCCCAGCACGAGCACGAACCCGAACAACCCGACCGCACCCGCGCAGGCGATCAGCACACTGAAGAAGAGGTGACGGTGGAGCAGCGACATCCGCGGGTCTGCCTACCCTCCCACAGCGTTCCATTCGTCCCCCGAGGTCAATCCCTCTCACCATCCCGCGCGGCCGGCCCGCTTCCCCCCAACGCCGCCTACCCCGGCCGCCACGGTCGCGTTCGAACGCTCCCGCTCGGTCCCCCCGTCCCGCCGCCCCGCCGCCCTATCGCGCTGTCGCGCCGGCGACCACCCAGCCAACACCGCTCCCCACGCCTCGTCCGCTCGGGACCCGATCCGCGGTTGGCTCTAGACGCAGCGCCCTCAGTCGACGATACTTCAGGCTTCATGCGGTTCGTTCCCACCCTCCCCCCGCTCACCGGAGAGACCCTCGAGTCCCTCAGCGAGCGCCTGCGCGAGCGCGGCGAACCCCCGTTCCGCGCCCGTCAGATCCTCGACTGGGTCTACAAGAAGCGAGCCCGCTCCTGGGATGAGATGACCAACCTCTCGAAGGACCTCCGCGCTTGGCTCGCGCAGACCTTCGACCTGCTCCCCGCCTCCCTCCTCCACGGCAAGCAGTCCACCGACGTCACCGACAAGCTGCTGCTGGAACTCCGCGACCAGTCCCTCATCGAGACCGTCATCATCCGCGCCCCGCAGGAGGGCGTGGGGCTGGAACACTCGCGCAAGACCATCTGCATTTCCACGCAGGTCGGTTGCGCCATGGCCTGCGCGTTCTGCGCCTCCGGTCTCGCCGGCCTCAAGCGCGACCTCTCCGCCGGCGAGATCGTCGCCCAACTCCTTCACGTCTGCTACCGCGAGGATCCGCTCACCGCCCGCGCCGACCGCGAACTGGCGTCCTTCGACAACATCGTCGTCATGGGCATGGGCGAGCCGCTCGCCAACTACGACAACCTCATCCGCGCCCTCACCATCCTGAACGCCGATTGGGGCCTCGGCTTCGGCGCCCGCCGCATCACCGTCTCCACCAGCGGGCTCGTCCCCAAGATCCTCAAGCTCGCCGACGAACCCCTCGGTTTCCGCCTCGCCATCTCCCTCCACGGCGCCACCGACGAGGTCCGCGAGAAGATCATGCCGGTCAACAAGGCCTTTCCCCTCGCCAAGCTGCTGCCCGCCATCCGCACCTTCTCCGAAAAGCACGGCCGCATGGTCACGCTGGAATTCATCCTCATCGAGGAGATCAACGACTCCCTCGAGCAGGCCGAGCACCTGCGCGACATCGCCCGCGACCTCCACGCGCACGTCAACCTCATCCCCTACAACCGCGTCGAGGGTCTGCCATGGAAGCGGCCCAGCATCGCCCGCCAGGAGCGCTTTGCCGACGTGCTTCGGGCCGCGCGGATTCCGGTGACGCTGCGGCGCGAGAAGGGGCACGACATCGACGCCGCCTGCGGTCAACTGCGCCTGCGCACGGAAAAGGACCGCGCCGCCTTGGTCCCAGCCTGAGCCGCGGCCGCCACCTACACCCCAGCGCCAAAACGTCCTGCGCGATCTCCCCCCCCCCCCCCCCCCCACCCCCCCCCCCCCCCCCCCCCCCCACCCAA